>Ga0190334_1000287_pt1 | contig 26371 bp, 38 predicted proteins | sample 48720478_MG_FD_161270 | JGI IMG/M metagenome (GOLD analysis project Ga0190334, IMG submission 161270) | Hydrothermal vent sediment bacterial communities from Southern Trench, Guaymas Basin, Mexico - 4872-04-7-8_MG | ecosystem: Environmental > Aquatic > Marine > Hydrothermal vents > Sediment ... | reverse complement strand
AAATGAATAATTTAATAAAAAAGAAATATGTAAAAAAAAGAATTGATGGAAGGAAAGCAATGTTTTCTTTAACAAAAAAGGGTAAGATTTTAGCAGATAAAATAATAAGAATAGAAAAAATAAAAAAAACAATGTTTGAGGGATTTTAAAATGGCAAAAGGAAAAGGACAACTACCAATACTAAAAAACAAAGCTTATTGTAAAATTCTTATAGCTCTGAATGATAAAAAATTAATAGCTCAAGAGATAGCAAACAAACTAAGCATAGACCAGAGTGGAGTTATTAAAAATCTAAAACATTTAATTAAAAAAAAGTATGTTAATGTAGAGAAAGTAAAAAAGACTAAATATTATTATGTTAATTGGGACAAAATTAGGAAAGAATATAATAAATTTTTATTAGGAAAAAAACAAAATTTTAGTTTAATTAAAGATTATTTTTCTTTTTATAATTATATTTATCAGGATAAACCAATTTTATTAAATATATTTCAAAAATTAATTGAAATAAGAAATAAAAATGCACGACAAAAACCACTACCTTAAACTGCTTGCGAAATACAAGGCACTGAACAATGAGAACGGCATAAAGGCAATGCAGGAGTGCCTGAAAAGGTTTGATGAGAAACAAGCCAGCATGAAGGAGTTTGTGAAATGACAACCATCAACGGCATATATTTCCCAGACACATCATTCACGCTCAAGGAAGTGCAGGACATCCTGAAGCACAAGAAAAAGAAGTTCAGCATCACGATAACAGATGCATTAAAAGACAAAAGGGAAGGTGAATTAGTTGGGCAGGAAAATAGCAACAATCAACATTAATTTTGGATTCAAGGATGTTTTGGTAACATTTGCATGCATATTTGTTTTCTGTTATGCTTGTGATGTCTTTGTAAATAATTCTGATAACAAAAGCCATGCAGTCAATCAAGCGGTTGATCCTATTGTTAATTACGGCGAGGGCGAAGTAAGGGAATTTCTTTTGGTTGCACAAAGGTTTGCTGACAATCATGAGTATTCAAAGGATTACAACTGCAAGAACTACACAAGGGACTTAAAGAAAATTGCAGACCAGCTCGGCTTTGATGTCGAGCAGGTTGTTGGATGCAGCAACCAGTCTGGCAATGCAGACTGCCACACATGGCTAAAACTAAAAGTTGATTTTGAGCCGCAGCATGCAAAGTTGGTGGATTATTCAAAAAAATATCCTTACCAGTCCAAGAAAAAATGATACACTCCCAAATAAATCACGCTGAAGCGTGGGGTTTCTCACGCAGAACATCCAACTTAAAGCTTTCCCTCTTACGAGGTCGGCTTACGCCTAAAGCATTAAGAGATGTTCTGCTCAAAAAGAGAAACCCTCATTATAATGTGGAAACTGCTCCGCACACTCCGATTGTTTCAAGGAGCAAAGAAAAAAACAATCGGAGGTGCTTAAAATGGTTAAAAAGTTTCCGCATTTCAATCCAACCAAATACAACCTTGATGTTAAAATTGCTTCGGTTAAGAGCAGTTTCCACTGTAAATACAACATCAATTACCACATCATTTGGATACCTAAATACAGAAAGCCAATACTCAAAGGCAAGGTGGTTAAAGTGTTAGACTCAATAATCAGAGGACAATGCCAACAATATGGTTGGGAATGTTTGGCTTTAGAGATTATGCCAGACCATATTCACTTATTCCTTTCAGCTAAACCTAATTGGAATCCTGCCAAGATAGTGAATTTGCTTAAAGGCAACACTTCAAGGCAGTTAAGACTTTGCTTTCCTGAATTGAAATATCTTGGCTACAAATACCACATTAAGCAGTTTGGCTCTCTTTGGGCTAAAGGTTACTATTGCGGAACTGCTGGGCATATAAGCCAAGAACAAGTAATCAGATATATTATGGAACAGGAAAGCAAAGAAGCTTTCAATTACAATATCTTCTCTGGCAAATCCAACAAACAACCAGAAGGACAGATTAAATTAAATCAGTTTGGGGGGTGTTAAATTGAGTCAATCAATGCATCTTTATGTTTATTTCAGAAGTGAAATCCAAAAAGAAGAATTTAAAGAAAACTTAAAAAAAGCAAGAGATATTTTTAAGGAAGTTTGGAAGGTTCTTGGTAATGGTTTTGATGAAAAAGGAAATATTAATGGACTTGAAGAATATTATTCCAATTGTGAATGGGATACTGATGCAGAAGATTTAAGTAAAGAAGAGGGGGAATTAATAATATTACATTTATCTATGCCTGAAAAAGATGAACATTTTTCTTTTAATTTTCATCATTATGGTGCAGATACTAAATTAGATGATAAAACTGATTTAAGAGATATTTATTTAGTTTTCGCTGAGATACTTTCTGCTTGTTTTGGATATGTTACTCGTGTTTCTGATGAATACGATGATGAAAGATATTCCGTTTTTTTTGATGAGGGCGGTAAAAAGTATATTTTATGTGAAGATAGAGCAGATTATATTTGTGCATTTAGAGATTTAATTGAAGCAGAAAAACATTTATCAATAAATCAAGAAAAATTATCTAATGCTAAAAAATTGATTGAATCATTTAAAAAAAGATGTAAGGAGGTGAAGGGCAATTCCTCTCAACCCTAAAGGGTTGAGTATCCTTGCCCAATTTTTATGAAAAGAAAAAAAGAATATATAATGGATGAAAAAGACAATGAAGAAGATAACAAACTATTTTATGAGATGAAAAATTTGTTAGAAAATAGTGTAGAAAGAAAGAAAGTATTAATGCTCCTTAGAACACAACAAAAAAGAAAAGAATATAATTATCAGTTAACAAATTCAGATGAAGTGTATAAATTATTAAAAAAGTTATATGAAACTAGTAAAAAAAGTTCTGTAAGACAGATAAAAACTCTTAAAGTAAAAAGTTTTTTGGGTTGTAACAATTGTAAAAATTATATTATTAATCATTTTGGAATATCTACTTGTAAGCTTTTTAATAGGGAAGCAAGAGACAATTTGTATGATAACAAACTAAGATGTAAATATTTCAAAAAAGGAAAAAATAAAGAGCATTATCCTTTTTAATCAGAGAAACTGAGGTAGTAAGTTGAAAAACGAATCAGTGTTTGATATACTTGAGCATTCAAACAGGCCTCTAACTTCCAGAGAGATAGAGCTCTTGCTTAGGAACACTAAAAACTCAAGGTCTGTTTTCAGAGAGATAAAATCCTTGATGAAAAGAGACATGCTTGTCAGGGTTGAAATCAAAATCCCAAAGTGCCAGCGGATAGTGTTGTACCAGCTCAAAAAAGGTAGTGTTTAAATATGGCACAATATTATATACTCTTACATCGGGAGGTGTCATGTTTAATGAATAAGAAAGGTCAAACAGGTCTTGTTGCTGCATTTATAGGATTGATGATTGCAGTTATTGTTGGAGTTGGTGTTGCAATCCCGGTTATAAAGGATACAATAACAAACTCAAGCATAACAGGAACTACCAAGACAATCCTTGATTACCTGCCACTGATGCTTGCAGTTGTGTTGTTTGTAGGCGTTGCAGCACTAATCTACGCAAAGAAGTAAGGTTAATGCCTTACTTTTTTTTGTTTTTTAAATAAAAGTGAAACAAAAATGTTGCCAATATTTTTCATCACTGCATTGCTGATTTCAGCAGGACTTCTTATTTTTGGGTATATGCAGAAAGAAAAGGCAGCCATCCTCATAGCTGGAGTTATCCTTATCCTTCTTGGGGTTTCAGCAGCAGTGAACAATGTTGATTATGCTTCTGGAACAAACACAACAATTCTGACAGAAAACCAATATCAGCCTTATGAATATAATGAAACAACAGACTCAAATTCAACCACAACAAAAACAGTTTATCTGCTTATGAACTCAAGCACAACACAGACGGATACAACAACTTACAGCGAAACTGCTGGGATAATAAATAACATACTTGGTGTTATCCTTGTGCTGATAGGTCTTTACTTTATTATTGCTGCAGTTACTTTAACATAAAATATAAAGGTTTAAACAATGGATGAACAAGATTATAATCTACAACAGCCAACAGTAAACCCGCAGACTTCTGTAAGGCGAGAAGTGCCTTTTGAAAGACAGCTGCAATTAAACGCAGAACTTATTAAACCGGTTACAGAAGGCTTTGAACAGATAAACAGGGACATGGCTTTCAACAACTTTGACCCTCATGACCGCTCTTTCATTCTTGACATCTCCCAGCTTGTTACTATCTGCGATATGTATTCCCTGCCGAAGACAAAATACCTTCTGCTGTGCAACCTTGCAACAGTTGAGGCAACTGCAAGAAGCAAAGGCGGCTGGATAGGCGAGCTGTTTACAAAGCTAACACAAATTAGCAAGACAGAATATTCAGAGAAGATTCCAGAAAAAAAAGGTTTTAGTTTTTTAGGGATGTTCAAGAGGAGAAAATAATTAAACAAGGTGATATGAAATGTTAAGTGTAATGGCAATAATCTATATTGTTTTTGGTATTATAATGGCAGCAACAGGAGTTATGTTTGTTCTGATAATCGCAGGCAAGGACATGATGTTTGCCTTCAAAAGATTCTTCAACAAGAAAGGATGCTTTGTATTCATAATCAATTCTGCAAGGTTTGCAAGCCTTTCTTTTCTTACTCCAAAGGAGAACAGCTTTAGAATAAATAACAATATTTATGCAACTAACCCAAAGAAGTGCATAAACCTTGAAACAAAATACATAACAGACCAGGAAAAGCAAAAAATAAAAAAGAAGCTTGAGGAAAAGGAAGCAAGAATTTTGAAAAGGATTGACTGGCTCAAAAAGAAAAGAGAGGAGAGAATTGGAAGGTTTAACCTTGATGCCCTTGAGGAAAGCCAGAAGCTTGAGCTATTGAAAAGTGTTGCACCAATAGATGCAGAAATCAGCAGGCTTAACTCAAAGCTGAAAGACATTGACAAGTCAGAGAACTATTATTACAAATCAAGGCCTGCATTCTTTTTCATTGAGGGTGATCCTATACCTAAGGATTTCTTTGAGCTTTACTCGGAGTTTGACAGCAAAATCATTGACAATCTTGCAGCAAGGGCAGCATCAAGTGCGGCAAACATTGCAGGGCAGAAAAATATTGACCTTATGAAATGGCTTGCCATTGCAGCAGCCATTGCAGCAGCCATTGCAGCATTCCTTGCTTTCAGAAACCAGACAATACTTAATGAGCTTGCTGCAAATGCAGGCATAACAATAAGTATATAGGCAATAAAATGTTTATCAGGCGGTTGGAAATTGAGGATGACAAGCAGGGGAACAGGCAGATAGTTTACTCTATTAGAGGCCTTGAGGCAAAGAAAGGCTTGTCTAAAGCAATGGCTTTTGTAGTCCAAAAAGAAGGCAGCAAAGGCAACATGTCATTCTTAGAATTTTTAAAAAAAGATTTTGAGGCTCTTGGCAGAGGTTTTATTGAGATAGACAAAAAGTTGTTGGGGAAATAAATGACATACAGAAATTATAGAAAAAATAATTTTTTGGAAGAGAATGAAGCAAAAGAAGAAGCTGTATTTATGGATAAATATAGGCTATCTTTCAACATTCTTGAACAGGAAGGCATTTTGATTCAGCAGTATAATAATATATTAAGAAGCATAAAAGCAGGTTATTATGATTACAAAACAATAACTGCCAGCTATGATTATTTGGATTGTTGGACTACATTGAAAGGGCTTTATGACTTTATGCAGTTTAATAAGATTGCTGATTTGGAAAAGAAATACAAAGAAGATGTTGAAAAATTGCAGGAAATAATGGGAAGGTATGAAAGCCTCAAAGAAGAGGTTTCTTTTGATGATTTAAGGCAGAGCTACTATCTTTTGAGAAAATTTATTGCTCTCTCAGGTTATCATGAAGATACTTATAAAGATAAAAGGGGGACTCTAAGTGAAGAAGAAGATTGAAATTCCTTTTAAGGATGATAAGGGAGAATTAGTGCCTTATCTGGATAAAATAAAGAAAAGAATTAATTATTATGATTATGATGCATTTATTGTTGTGTGCGGGAAGGAAAGAAGAGGGAAATCAACATTCGCCGCACAATTAGGTGATTACATTTCTGGTTACAAACTTGTTAATGACCAGATATGCGAAACATTAAGCCAATTCCTTGATGCCTTGAAAAATTCACATAAGGGAGATGTAATAATCTTTGATGAGGCAGGGACTAATATGCTCTCAAGGGAAGCAATGACATCAATAAATAGAACATTGGTTAAGGCATTTATGATTTCTGGCTTAAAAAATGTCTGCATAATCCTTTGCATTCCTTCTTTCTTTCTGCTTGATAGTTACATAAGAAACCATAGGGTTGACTTATTATTTTATATCCCGAAGAGAGGAAAGTTTAAGGTCTATTCTTCAAAGAGAGCAAAACTAATCAGTATTCTTGGAGCTCCAACAAAGTCAATGAATGTTACAAAAGCAAACCTGAAAGGATGGTTCTTAAAGCAATATCCTGAAAGGCTTGAAAAAGAATTTAGGAGAAGAGAGAGGCAGTTCAAGTTTGGTTTTATAAAAGATATCAAGAGGGATATGGATGGTTATTATAAAACATTCAGATTCGCAGAGGTTACTGGTCTTACTATTGAGAATATATACAAACTAATAGAAAGAAAACAATTAATAGCGAAGAAGATTGGAAGAAGTTGGTTTATTCCAAAAACAGAAGCAGAAAAAATAACCAGAAAATTAAAGAAAGGGTTGGAAGAAAGCAAGAAATCGCTGTCAAGAGTCTAATAATAGTTATAATAGGTCTATCAAATCGGTAAAAATGACACAAACTTGTCAAAAAAATGGTTAAAATGACACAAACTTGTCAAAAAAAGAACTTTTTTGACAAATTATGTAAAATTATTTGGCTTTTTATGTTAGTTGTAGTTGTTTTGAGTGTGATGCAAGGGGCAAGGTTATACAAATACTGCCAGATGCACCCGCAGAAAGAATATACTATTGATAAACACAACCCTGAGCTGCCAGAAGAAGCCTTGATAAAAATAAAGCTGATAAATACTTTAAGATTAATATTAGGCATGGGTGTTTTGCTGATTGCATTATATTTTTATTGCGAATACAAGGCAAGCCCAGAGGATCACTGGATAACAAGCCTTAGAAAAATCAAGATAGAGGAATGATGATGCACTACATCATAACATTATTCATAGCAAGTTCACTACTAATAGTGAGGGGGCTCTACAATGGTATTTAAAATAGAAGATGCATTAAGTAAACCACACAAAACAAATAGGCACAAAAGCTGGAAGGGCAACTTTACTTGGAGAGACATGGCTTGGCTTCTGCTTGGCTGGATAATAGGAGTAACATGGATGCTTATATGGCTTTTGGTATTGGGGAGAGGGGTGATTTGAATGGCATACTTAAAAATAACAGTAAGGACAAATGAAGAGCTGGCAAGAAAGATATTAACAAAGTGGCAGTTTGCCTTGTATAAAATCAAGCTCAAAGGCTTGTATAACATGCTGAGGTTCAGGCTAAGCAAATACATAACAGAGGAAGGCAAGGATTACTTTATAGCAAAAGAAGAGAATGACAAGGAATACATTGCAAAGGAGCTCAAGGATTGGGAAGCATTTATGTTTGCTGATGACACAGAGCTTGGCAAAGATAAATACAAAGAATATCAGCAATACAAGAATGACCGCTGGGTAATGAGGGTTGTTAACAGGGCAAAGATATTTAAGCAGAAAGTGAGAGATAAAGCAATAAGAACTGCACTGATGTCTGACACAGTGATGAGCTTCTTTACAAGGGCAGGCATAAACATAACTTATGAGAGTGATGTAGAAGGTAGCAAAAAACAAACAAAATAGCACTTAACATTAGTAGCAATAATGTTAAGCAATAAGAGGTTTTTAGCATGAATGGTTTAAATATGCCAATAGTTTCCAGCAATAAAAATTTAACAATATCCAACAAGAATGTAATCAATAGGCCTTTCTCTGCAAACAACATTCCAACATACTTAACAAAGGAAGAAGTTGATAAACTGCTCTCTGTAATACCTGGAAGCAACAAAAGAGATTATATGCTTATTTATTTCCTTTGGACAACTGGCTCAAGAATCACAGAAGCAATTAATGTTAAGAAGAAAGACATTGATTTTTATTACAGAACCGTTAAAATCCAATGGCTCAAGAAACGAAAGAGGCAAGAGAGGATCATACCTCTGCATCAGAACACAGCTTATCAATTAAGTGTTTACTGTGGTAATCTGAATCAGGATGACAAGTTGTTTCCAATTTCAAGAAACAGAGCCTTTCAGATAATAAGGAAATACACCAAGAAAGCAGGCATAACCAAAACAGTTGGCTGCCATACATTAAGGCACAGCTTTTCAGTTTACTTCCTAAAGCAAAGGAGAAACATTGTTGCATTGCAAAAGCTTTTGGGGCATAGCCAAATAACAACAACAATGGTTTACTTAAACATTGTTCAAAGTGATTTGCAGCAGGAAATAGATATGGTTGAGTTTTAGAAAACAAGCCCATTCGGCCGAGATTTATTTAATTCTTTTGCCATATTTGCACTAAAACGCCGGGTTTTTTTGTGAAATAAGGCATCCGTTAAGCTAAGTTCTGAACGCATAAGCAATAATTGCCCCTCCAAATATAAATCCTGCAATAAGCCACATCAAGACAACGCTGTATTTAGGTATCTCAATCATAGCTGTTGAAACTATCATTGTTGAAATCAAGGGTATCAAAAGCATCATCACAACTATCTTGCCGCACCTTATTACAAAAAGCATGATTACAACTATTGCAATGACCATCAAGGCCATTATTGCTGTATTGCCAGCAACATACTGGTAAACACTTGATGCAATAGTGTCAATTATCAATCTGAAACACCCCTTATGAATGCAAAGATGCTTAAAATAAAAACTAATGTGAGTGGAACCCCAACCAATAAACCAATAATTGGTGGCATTCCTTCAATAAAGAATATCATAACCCCAGCAGTTGCTACATTAAACAATGTTGGAATAATAGACCATGCTATTTTTAGTGCATCAAGAAAGCTTACCCCACCACCAGTTCCAATTAACTCACCGCCTGCTTTTGTTGGTTGGCTTAAGTTGCCATTGAATGCAGTGGATTCAGCAGTTGAATTAAGGGTTGTTGGTCTGTTTTTCATCAAGACATCAATTAAGTCGCCACTTATCTTGACTGGCTTGTCATCCAAATCACCAGTTATCATATACTGGTAATTGCTGCCAATGTAAACAAACATGTTAACGCAAAACAGCAATACAATTATTTTCATCATAGTCTGCATTAATCAGCACCTCCGCTAAACCTAAAGTAAACAATGCCGCCCAGTATTAAGCTCAGGCCAACAATAAACGGATTTATGAAGCCAACAATTGCAAAGAATATCAAGCCAAAGGCTGCAATAACTATCAAAGGAAGCCCGTATATGCCTATCTCGGCAGCTGTTCCAAGCAGCATTATAGTTCCGACTATTGATATTAAGGCAAGCATGATGGGGCTGTAATCATCCTTTATTTCTTTCATAGATTCCCATAAGCTACTTGCATGTGCCTTTAATGCTTCAATAAAAGAGTATATATTAAAATTCAAATAAGTGATAGGGTAACCTATTCTTTTGTAGTATACATCTATCTTAACTGTTCCTGTTGTGTTGCCCTTAACTCTCACTATTGCAGAGCCGCCAGCCGGTGAGCCAGTTATGTTCTGTTCACAGCTTGCAGGTATGCAAACATAACCATGGTCAAAAGTCCTTACTCCAAACAGCTCAAGGTCAGAGTTTGATGAATATATATCCAGCCTGAAATCTGTATAGTCCTGTGAAACATTTGTGCTTCTGTTTGTTGGTGTTATGGTATATGCAATGCCTTCAAAAACATTCTCAAAGCCTGCCCCTGTGACTTGCAGGGTAATTGTGTAGGTTGTCTGCAAAGGTCTTAAATCAAGTGTTTTGATAGGATAACCGTCCGCTTCAACAACTATTCTATACTTATTCTTTGTGTCCAATGTAAGGGCAGCCTGCCCTGCATAGTCTGTCTCAACCTGTCCAACTTCAACATAAGTCATGTTTATCATTCTGTAAAAAGTCATTCTTGCACCCTCAATCCTGCTTAAATCAGAGGCTTGGATAGTGAATGTTGTTTCTTGCGTTGAAGCAGTTGAACGCAGAAGGTAAGCTGTTAAGTATGTTGTTATATTCTCTGATATTGTAATGTAATATCCCCTTCTTGGGTAATTATCATTCTCTATTTCAATATAAGGTATGCTTGGGGAAAGATTGCCTATCAATATATAGCCTGTGTCTGTTGTGTAATGCCTGCCTTCCCCTACATAATAGACATCAAGAGTTTCTGTTATAAGGCTGTGGTTTAACTCATCAAGCATTGTAATATTTATTTGTGCTGTTGAAACTGTCTGGTTGTTTAGTTCGCTGAAATTGTATTGTGTGCCATCTGTCTGGTTTATGCTTACATTCCAGGTAAAATTAAATGTTTGAGAGCCTAATTCAATAGATGGTGTTGTTATTGTTGCCTTAAAGCCATAATCATCTGATGTTGTTTTTGTTACGCTGTATTCTGTGTAATTGTAGAAAAACCTTGCATTGATGTCTGAGATTGTGCTTGCGTTGGTAACATTCAGATAAAAGCTTGTGCTTACATTAGTTAAGACAGGGGTTGTATAACTCTGTGATGTTGATCCTCTGAACCACTCATAATTTTCTGTTACAACATTAAGCCCGCCGATTGAGTTGAACTTAACTTTGTCTATGCCTTCCTCTGGCATCTTGAAAGTAACTGTATAATAGTTATCGCTTACTTTCTGTACTGTGTAATCCTTTAGTGTTACATCCTCAAAATCAACCCAGTTGCCTGTTTTTGTTGATGGATTCCATATAATAAAATGGGCTTTATAGCTTGAATCAGGCCTGTAATATATCTTATTGTCTGATTTAACATGATAAACAATGTCAGTTGTCTTTGTTTTTGGATAGCTGAACTCAAACTGGTATCTATCATATTTCTTTATTGCATCTGAATTTATTGCATCATCTGCCTCAATTATCACCAAGTTTTTTTCCTTTGTATTGAATATAAGCTTATCTTTTTGTTTTATTGAATTATAATCTCCTATTTTAGAAGCTGTATGACTGTCTGAAACAATAACCTCAATGTTATACAGCCCAGCAGTCCAGTTTGAGTTGTTTACTATTTCTGTGTAATCATATGTAAGCCCTGAAAGGCTTGTGTTTGTTCTGTTGAACACAGTATGCCCTGTTGCGTTGGTTATATTTATTTCCATAGCAAACAAATCCCTCTCATCCTCAAAGGTTATGTTCAATGGAAACTCTGTGCTTTTGTAATTGTCTATTGTTGATGTATTTGTTGCTGTGAAGGCATTGCTTGGATTAATAGTTATTGTGGGGCTTTGAGTATCTACAAAGATAGTATTTGTTGTTGAGTTAAGCAAAGTTCCATACACTTTATCTTCGCAAGTTATGTAATACTCCCAGTAGCCATCTGGCAGTGATTCACTAAAACTTACTAAAACATCAGCTCCAGCACCATAATCTCCTGTTGCATTTTCAGTATTGTTTATCATCAGGGTGCAGTTGAAATCCTCAAGAGCAAGCATTGTTAAGTTAAAATTAACTGGCAAAGCATTAACTCCAGTATCATTTTCAGGATAAGCACCTGCTGTAATTGACAATGGGAATGCAAAGGTTGTGAAATTATATGTTGGTGTTGTTGTTGTATTTGTTCCATCATCAATAACTGCATACCATTCATAAGTTGTGTTATAATCTAAGCCAGACCAATCAAAGGTTGCATCTGAACCGCTTGCTATATTTGTTATGTTTGCTATTATTCCAGTAGTTATATTCCACCACATTGCTTCTTCCCACACCCCTCTATAATCACTTTGTGAAAAACCATAAGACAAGAATTTTAATTGACTCCAACTAGAACCATCCCAACATGCACCTTCACTGCTTCCAGTAGGGTCGTTCCAACGGCTATACACTCTAAATTGCAGAGGGGATTGTTGCCAACAGTTTGATGGAATTGTATAATTTGCAGTACCATCATATACTTTTAATTTCCATAAACTTGTATTTGAGGCATATATAGGTTTTGTGTAATTTATATAAACATAAGAATAACCACTGCTTGAAGAACCATATGTAGTCCAATTTTCATCAATAACATTTTCAGCTCCAGTCCAAGCTCCAGTCCAATAATATGTTCCTGTGCTTAACCCCCCACAAGAAGTTGAAACATTTGCAGTTTCTTGATAACACCATCTACTAGAACCACTATAAAAACTCACATTCATTAAATCCCCATCTGCATCAGTTACAGTAATATTTAATGTTGTGTTAAGCAATTGGTCTGTTGCCCCGTCTGTTGGGGCATTTAAGACTGGTTGGTCTGGAGCTACATTTTGAACAGTAAAATTTTGGATTCCAGTGTTGCCAATATTATTAAGAGAATCATTTGCATATATCACCCAACTAACAAAAGTATCTTTTGTTGCTGTAACAGTTTTTGTTATATTACTCCAGCTTGTCAGTTCAACCGCAGAATCATTTACCCAAGAGCCAGAATTATTCCAGCTGAATATGTAATGGCTTAATCCTACAATATTATCAGTCCAGTTTGCATAAAACTTAACAATATCATTCCTTTCTATATAAGAATCATTCTTGCCTATATTTGACGGCACTGGAGCAGTGTTATCTATTGTGAAATTTCCTTTTGAAGTGTCATTTAGGCTTGATAATCCGCCTGAGTCTGTTGCATAAATTACTATCTGGTAAGTGCTTAAATCAGTGTAAGCAGTAGTGTCCCAAGAGTAATATTCAGTTCCTTTTGGAACTGTGTTTGTCAAGACATATTCTGAATCATCTGTGTGATTTATTAAAATTAAAGTTATATTAAAATCATCTCCTTCTGGGTCTATTCCATCAAGCCAAGTGATATTGTAAGTTCCTGAAATATTGTAATTTACCAAAGGCTGAATTAAATAAGGTGCATTTGGAGCTATATTTGGTCTTTCACCCAAAGAATCTGCCTGCATTGTAAAGTTTATGCAGTTTGAATTATTGTCACAGGCAAAAACATAATATTGGATGTCAAACTCATCTGCTGTTACCTCTAACTGTACATCAGGAGTTTCGCTTCTGTTAGTCCATGAAGAAGGAGAATAGGTATGCAAATAATAAGTTTCATTGAAATTAGTATTATCTGGAACTACATCATCTGCATAATAAAGCTTAAATCCTTTTGCCACATTTGGTGCATCTGAATCTAAATACATAAACATTGTGTCAGAAGGAGTTAAATTTGTTGTGCTAATTTTTCCGTTTTCATTAATTCCAGCATAAAAATGAACATAGCTTGACTGGTTTGATACCCTGTCCTTTGTGTCAAAGTCTGTCCTTGTTCCATAGAAAGCACAGTTTGAATCAGAAGTATAATCCACTGTGTAAGGGTTCACTGAACTGTTGCATCCATAAATCAACAAAGGGTAAGTTCCGTTTTTGTCATCTATGTTTAAATCTACATGCACTGTCCTGTTTATTTCTGTAGGGAATGTTTCCAACTGGACTATTGCAGGATGGTTTTTGTAAATATTAATATACTGCGTTGTTTTTACTTCATTATGCAAGGCAGTCTTGTCAACAGGGATATGCTGTTCCATCATATGATGATAGTCAAAGGTCATATTGAATGCAGCCCAATCATAGCCTGAAGAGTAAACAACTGGCTTTGAGCAAGCCCCATACAAATGCCCTCCATAGCTTACTATGTCACCTTCATATAATTTAATTGCATTGTTTTCAATCAAATCAATGCTTTTATTCCTGTTGCATGCTCTTAATCTGTATGGTTGCTTTGTGCTTGCAGGGTATCTATAGCTCCAGTTCATACTGTTTAAATAAGTATCATTCAGTCCGTGATAAAAGATTACAGAAGTCCAGTTCACTCCGCTTGCATCACTTAAATTAAATAAATAACTTGGGTTTGTTTCAACTGTCAGGTTTAAGTCTGGCTGTTGTATCCAAGATATTGTTGGAGGTGTTTTGTCAATAATAGTATAATCAAAAGTAGAAGTTGTATTGTCTGTTCCATCGCTTATTGTGATTAAAATTGTGTAAGTTCCTGTCTCACTTTCTGTTGGAGTATCTGTTATTATTCCTGTTTCTGAATTTATATCAAATAAAGTTGTATTATCATAATAAGTTAAGGTGTCAGAATCCAAATCCGTTGCATTGATGTCATAAGTAAATTCAATACCAGAATAAGCAGTCTGGTTTGTTAAAGCTGGACTAAACTCAGGAGCAGTATTGCTTACTGTTACAGTGCTTTGGTTTGCTTTTGTTGAATTATTCTCGCCATCACTTACCCAATATTCAGCTATTAATGTAGCTCCTTTGCCAAAGTTTGAACTGCTTAGAGTGCCTATCAATGTGTTTGTGTTGTTGTTCATTGTTGTGCTTTGTTCTGAGCCTGATGCTGTGCCATTGACATAGAACTGCACATAGCCTGTGAAGGTTGCATTATCATTATCAGTTGCAGTCATGTTGAACTTAAAATCTGTGTTTGTGTAAACTGTTGTTGGGCTCGTTGCTGTGGCTGTTACTGTTGGTGTATTTCCTGCTGATGGTGCTGATTCTTCTGCTCCTATTGAGTAGCTTAAAGGAGTGCTTTCAGCTATTACACCATAAGACAGAAACTCGCCAAGCATAACTTGATTATCCAAGACCTGTGTAAGTTTTGTAAATCTTACATAATCCCCTTTAATATGGTTTATACTCCATGTCTTATTTTCATAGTCATCGCCACCGCTCCCATCATGATTTTCACTTGCAGAGGAAACAATTGTTTCACCAACCTTGATATTATAAGTAAAAGATTTATCTTGACTTGAACCATCTTGTAGATTGTATAATCTTATCTCATAAAAAGTGTAATTGTTTGAGAAACTTAACTGCCAGTATCCATTATCATTAAAAACATTTGAATAAGTGGTGTAAGCATCTGAATTAACTCCCCATTCTCCGTCATAGAGATTTTCCCCAACCCAAGTTGAATAAGGCTCTGCATTACTATAACTAAAACTTGCTGTTGTGTAATCTAATTCAAAGCCTGCTGAATTGCTCTCGCTTTCAACCGCATCATTCCCAAAATACATATAAATAGTTGTGTCTGAACTTGCAGGAAGATTAGTTATGTTCACATAGACATAAGAATTGCCAGATGTATTCCATTTATAAAGGTAGTAATTCAATTCATCACCTGTTGAGTTTGTAAACCTGATGTCTTTTCCTGTTGAATTAAAGTTTGAGTATGTAATCACAGATGAGTTTAGAGTAAACCCTTTAAGATAATTTGTTTTAACAGCTCCAGGGTTTGTTATGTTTATCTCTTGCCTGTAAGACCAAGATGAGTTCCACCAAGTTGCAGAAACAGAGCCAGAGCTAACTAAAACTAATAGAACTGCAATTATGAGTAAGAAGGCACTCTTGTTCATTGAGCCCCCCTTTATCCCTGTGCTCTGTATACGCTTATGCTTATAAACAAGGATATGACAACAGCAAGTGCCATCAACACTGGCGTTGAGTTTAAAATCAAGGCTATTGTTGAGCCTTCACTCATATTTTGAGTTGCGTTGATTCCAATGTCTATGAAGCTTTGAAGAGGCTTTAAGAGGATAACAAACACTGCCATTAACATGAAAAATGTTAACAGCGAGAGTATTGTTATCTGCCCCTTTCTGCTTGTTGTTTCTTTCATGCTTATTGCCTCTTCTTCAGTGTTATGAACCCGGCTATGAATACCAGTATCACTACTGCAAACATTAGTGGGACATAACCAATTATCATCCTGCTTGTTGAACTCTCCATATAGCTGTCTTCCTTGTATTTATAATCTGCGTAGTAAGTTCCGTTTCCACCGCCTGCTGTGGTTATGTTTATTCTTCCGCCACTTAAATCAACCACATAATCGGTTGTTTCTGTCAGTGCATCATTTGTTGCATTCCTTACTGCTGAACAAACTGTCCACTCATCATAAGTCAAAGCTACATAAGTATTTTCAATGCCTGTGAAACTTTCATTTGTCACTGTTGTCGGTGTGGTTGCGGGTTGCACTGCACTCCAGATTATCCCCAATAATATTACGCATATTATTGGAACAAGGAACACAGTAAACTGTGCTTGTCCTTTTTTCATTTTGTTTTCTCACCTCCATGAGATTTGTTTTGTTACCAGAACCCATCATAAAGCCCTGGAAAATCAAAGGCAGATTTCTGCCGTTTGAACTTTCTTGTGTAAGGTCTTCTTGGCTGAAAGATTTGTATTCCATTCTCTCTTGCAAACTGCTCGGCTTTTCTTGTGCCAAGCTCCATGCCAAAGTTTCTCCTAAACCTTTTCAGGATGTTCCTGAATTCTTTTGTCTGTGTCATAAATTAAAACCAATCAAATTGTCCTATGGCTGGCTGGCTTCTTGCCCTGCTTTTTCTTTTCTTTTTCTTTGCTTTTGTTCTTGCTCCTGTTTGAGCACCAACATTAATTACTATCTGTCCCTGTCTTGCTCTTGAACCTGATGTTTTTCTTTTTGCTCTGGCTCTTGGTCTTGCTGGCTGCATTCCAAAAAAATCAGTTCCTCCGCTAACTCCTAAAAAGTCAATGCCCCCTTTTTTCTCTATTCTTCCAACAGTCTTTACTGTTGCCTTTGCTGCTCTGCCTGCTCCTGCTGCAAGCCTTCCTGCACCAACTGCAAGCCTTTTAGACAATGGCGGCAACCTTGCTTTTGCTCTTGCCCTTTCTCTTGCCTCTTCCCTTGCTGCAAGCCTTCTGCCAGCTTCCTGTATTGCCTTTTCTTTCTCATACTCTTCCCTGTAAATTTTCTTCAGCTCTGCCCTTTCAGCCTGCTTTTTCTTGAATGCCTGTTTTGCTTTTTCAAATAGCTTCATTTTATCACCTTATGTATTTTTTGTATTTGTATAAACGCTTTGTCCCGCCGCCCTTGGCACGAACCATAACATAAGTCCTGCCTGACTTTGCTTTGTGGATTAATGGCTTGCCCACTCTGCCATGATAGTGCATTGTTCTTTTGCTTCTTTTTGGGTATTTCATTTTCTTTTCCTCCTTATGCTTGGATGCCTGCAGGTGCTTGTCCTGTTCCTGCCCCGACCTCCTTCCTTATAGCCCCGCTGTGAGCCATCCTTTCTTCCATATCCTTTTCTTGGCATTTTTATTCCTCCACTATATTTTAGGAACAGCAAACTTTTCCAGCTCAACTGTCGGAAAGAACATTGCTGATTCCCTTATCCTCTTTTTGAACTTCTTTTTCTCTTTCTTTGTTCTGGCAGGATGTGTTGCCCTGCCAAACATGAACTCAGAGACCTGAACAGAATACAAGCCAGCAAAAGGGTCAACAGTTACTTCCCTTCTGCGAGGTCTTGGTCTGGCTCTTGGCTTGACTGCTCTTGGTAGCCTTACTCTTGGCATTGAAGGCAGACCAAAGCCGAATGGATAAGCTGGTTCTGGTTCTGGTTCTGGCCTAGGCTTTATTTCAAACTTAAACTCTGGGATTTTAACATCTGGAACTTTGACAGTAGGAACTTTAGTTACTGGTGCTGTAACTGCTCTTTGCTTCTGAGCTACTTTTACTTCCACTTTTAATTTTGGCTCTACTTCTGTTTTTGTTGGCTCAAAGAATTTCTGCTCAAAAGCAAAAGTAATCTCTGGCTTTAGTGCCTGAGCAGAAGCAGGTTTTAGTTGAGAAATAGACACTGCTGCAAGTCCTGCCCCTGCCTTCTCTGCAACTCCTGCCTTTTCCTTTTCAGCCTCAAAAACAAGTGGAGTAAAGCCAAATTTGAATGATGGCTTTTCAACAACTGAAGGCTTTGTGACTACAATGGGTTTTTTCTCTGGAATTAATCCAGTATAAATATCTCCTTTTTCCCATACATGAGAAGGAGGAACATGAATTAGTTGAGCTTTCTTTCCAACAAAGACTTTTGGTGCAGAAGGATACTTAATATTAACTATCCTTTGTGTAAACATTTCTAATTTTCCAACTGGCTTGTATTCTAAAAGAAGTCTTGGAACTGGCTTGTAATAACCAGTCTTAAAATATGAGCTTTCAAAGAAACTTTCACCAGTTGTATCATATAATTGGTATTGCTCCATATGCCCTTTGAACTTTGGAAAAGACATTGGCAACTGATCCGCTTTTGGCTTTAAGCTTGGTCTTGGCATCCACTTGCCTAAATATTGATTTGTTTTCATTGCTGCTTGAATTCTTGCAGCTTCGCTTAGTTCCAACTGCACTTTTGTAGTTGGCTCAATGAAATGTTTTTTAGGAATAAGTTGTGTCTGTATTGGCTGGCTTGGAAGCCCTAATTGTTCTTCTTTTAATGAGAAAAAATCTTGCTTCTTGTAAACAGCTGGCTTGCCACCAACTCTTTTTAATACGGTTTGTTTTTGTGCTTCAGAAATAAATTTGCTTTCAGCTAATGTTTTTTCCCAGTCTTTGAGAGCTTTCTCAGAATAATAACCTTTCTTCCAGATATAATCTCCTTTTTTGGTTGTAGCTCCTTTTTCAGTTATCCATTTGTGGTGCCACTCTTTATAACCTGCAATAGTTGCAGGAACTAACAAAGAGCCAACATAAGCACCACCGACTGCTGCTGCTGCATGCTCTCCTGTTTCTGCAATCTTTTCCCTGTAAGCAACTGGACTGTGAAACTTTGCTTCAGCTATCTGCTCCTGCAATTTAGGAACTTGTGTTGCCCCATAGATTGAACTGCCATACAACAAAACTGTTGGAACTATTGGGCCTGTTGCCATTCCTAATGCTGTGATTCCAGCACCAACACCAACTCCTTTTCCAAAACTTATAGCTAATTCCTTTGTTGATTCTGGAGTTCTAAAAGGATATGTTACAGCAGAGCCAAAACCATAAATGCCAGCCATTCCAGTATCACCTTTTCTTATTGCCTCAATCTCTTTTGTTTCAAGACCTTTTCTAAAACTATACATTGCTCCAGCCCACTTCCCAGTTGGAGCTTTGTATTCTGTAACAAACCCCTTTCCAATACCAGTATAAAGTGTTGGAGCTGGTGTTATAATATCAATAGTTTCTTCCCACTCTTTCTGTCTTGATGGAATGGTTGGTTTTTTCTCTTTCTTTATCTTGCTTGTGTAATCAAGATAAGCTTTTGTTGATATTTTGGGGGCTTTCTTTTCTGTTGGCTTTTCATAAACTTTTTTCAAGCCGTAAGTACCTACAAATGTTTTGCCTCCAAGCTCAAATGCTGTCTTAACTGGCTTTTTTTCAGGCAGGCTTTTCATCAGTTCCTGCTGTGCAGCTCTTGCTTTTGCAGCTGCTTTCTCTGAGAACATCCCTTTCTGTATTGCATATTGCAGCCTCATAACATCTTTTTCCTTTTCTGTTGTTGCTGCTTTAAGTTTTTCAATCTCTGCCTGTTCTTTTGCTTCTGCCTTTTCTTTTTCTGCAAGAACTTGTGCTTTTGCTTCTGCTTTTGCAGCTTCTGCAGCAGTAGAATAAGTTTTGCCGCCATACCTGTATCCACCACCTGCTGTTTTCTGATAAAATTTAGTTCCAGTTGGTGCTTTACCCCAGACAGTTTTCCCTGTCTTGGTTTTTCCCACAGGAACTAATACCCTTCTGCCAGAACCACTGCTGGAACTCTTAGAACTCCCTGAACTTTTCGCAGCATTTGCTGCTCTTGCGGCTCTTAATGATGCAACACCTTCAGCTGTCATTCATAAATCTTGCTCCCAATTTACCTAATTATATTCAAACTATTTAAACAGAACCTTTTTGAAGGGGTTTTTTGTGCAGAAAGGCTGCCTGAAAACGAAAGGTTTATATAGTAGTTATGTTTTACTTATGTATACTATGAAACAAAGAACAACAATACAGATTGAGCATACAACATTAGAGAAGCTCAGAACATTAAAGATAGCAAAAAGAGAAAGCTATGATGAGATAATCAACAGGTTAATAAAAAGAGGCGATGCAAATGAAAGAAGTGAAAGACAAAATATATATAAACCTGGAGAATAGGTCAATAGGAGGAGTAACAACGGCAGGCGGCTTTAAGGCTCAGATGAATAAGCTTAAGGCACAGCTAAGGGGTGATTTGAATGAGAGTTGAGGAATACGGCAGGAAACCGATTTGGCTTAGAATAAGGAAGCTGTTTGTGAGAAAGCAAGGCTTTATTCCACTATACATTAGTCAAGGCTGTTTCAAAGGAATGAGAGAGTTGCTGGATTAAAATGAAAAGCTTTGAAATAGTGATTGAGAACGGACAGCTTTTTGACGGCAGGACATTCACTTTATACAAATGCCTGAAGTCAGGGTTGTATGACATACAGTTCAAGGCAAAAGAAAATAAAAAATGTGGTCAAGAATACTAAGCGAAAAGCCAAGCGAGATAAGGAAAACCATGCGGGCTTATGAAGCAAAACAGAAGGAAAAGAAAAAGTATAAATAGTAGTTATGCTTTACAAGTTATTCCTTGAGTTTGGAAAGAGGTTGGTAGTATGGAAGAAATGGAAAACTGGAAAGAGTTTCTGCACAAGAAAATAAATGTTATAGTTGATGATCCTCCAAGCCCATACCCTAAGTCCAAGGAAGGCTTTTTGATTGATATTACACCAACTCATCTTGTTCTTAAAAGAAATGATAAGACTGAGGCATTAAGGCTCTCTGATGTAAGGAGAATTGAGTTAAGGGGTGGTAATGATTTCTGATAACATACAATGCAGGAAGAAAGGTTGTCAAGAGAAAGAAGTTCAACTACATCATTTAATTCCAAGATTTATGGGTGGAAAAGATATTGATGGAAGAAGATACCTTTGCAAGAAACATCATGGGATTTTGCATGGGAAAATTCTAAAAATAATCTGGGGTTTTGTTAATGAAAAAGAAAAATGCAGGCAAGCAGTTAAAAAATATACTGAGTGGTGGCTGAAAAAATGATACAAAGATTCATCAAACTTTGTATGATGAATGAACCTACTGAATTTATTGAGAAAAGAGGATATGACCCTAAGGTAATCAAGGACTTAAATATCGGCCTCTGCACAAATGAAGTTTACTCAACTCTGATTAAAGAGTTTGGAATGAATGCCTTAAAGGAAAATAAGTTTGTAAGTGCAAAAGGCCTACATAAATACCTTAACAGAGTAATATTCAAGTATGATGATAGATATTTCTCAGCACGAAAAATAGATACATTCGGATTTCCAAAATATAAAAACCTGTTTCCTGCAGGCCTGCCAAAAAGGCCTTATGTATTGAAAGGAACTAAAAACATTGTTTATGTGTGCGAAGGTGAAACAGATGCAGTTGCATTAAAGCACCTTTATCCTGATGCATGGGTTATTTCTATTGGCGGGACTACTATGGTTTTGAGATTGAAATATTACATCAAGGCATTATACCTTAAAAGGCCAAAGATAATATTTGCTTTTGACAAGGATGAAAAGGGAGTTGAATGCCTTGAAAAGGCCATAAAAGTCCTAAAATCACAAGAACTATACTACTTATCATGGGAAGGGGATTACAAAGATGTGGATGAATGCTTTAGAAACAAAGTTGAATTAAAAGAAAAAAAGATTGAAACAAAGGCTGAAGAAAAAAAGGCACAAACATATTACAGTTATCCTAACCCTGCTCTAAGCGTAATCAAAGGATTGGCTGATTTGAAAGGCATGGCTGAAATGCTTTGGACACACACACCTTTTTTTTATGATAAACACAAGCTATTCTGGTTCTGGAACAAAGAAGGATTTTTTTATGAACAAACTGATGAAACAGAACTTCTTAACATTATTGACGATTTGTTTAAAATAAGCAGCCTTAACACAAGACAAAAGTCTTCAATAATTGAGGCTTTAAAACAGGTTGGCCGAAAACATATACCCAAACCAATAAACAAATGGTGGGTTCAGTTCAATAGTAAAGTTGTTGATATAGACACAGGAAAAATTTTTGATGTAGATCCAAACTACTTTTTTACAACATCTATTCCCTGGGAAATAGGAGAAAGTGAAGAAATACCAACAATAAAAAAATATATTGAAGAGTGGGTTGTGGAAGAAGGAGTGCAGGACGAAACATACATAGACACTATGATTGAAATAATCGCATACTGCTGTCTTAACAACCAGTTCCTGCAGACAATATTTGCATTCACTGGTGTTGGAAGCAATGGCAAAGGCACTTTTAGGGATTTATTAAAAAAATTTATTGGAGAAAGGAATTATGTAAGCTCTGAAATGAAGCTTCTAACAACAAAACAGTTTGAAACAAGTTCAATCTACAGAAAGGCCATTTGTGCAATACCAGAGGTTGATACTTATGATATGAAGAATACTGTAAGGATCAAACAACTATGTGGCGAAGACCCATTAAGGTTTGAGTTTAAAGGCAAGACGCCTTTTACTGATTATTCACAAACAAAAATTATTGTCTTGACAAACAGCTTGCCTATGACTAACGACAGAAGCATTGGCTTTTACAGAAGATGGCTTATTGTTGACTTCCCGCACATATTTGATGTCGGAAAGGATGTCCTGGCGGATATTCCAGACTGGGAGTTCAACAACTTAGCAAAATTATGCATAAGGGTTATGAAAAAATTGAAAGAACGCAAACAATTCACAAATGGAGGAAACTTTGAACAAAGAAGGCAAAGATATGAGGACAGAAGCAACCCAATAGAAAAATTTGTAAATGAGGAATGTGAAGAAGATACTCCTTTGGTGCCAATCCCTTGTAGAGATTTTTATAAAAAAGTAAATAAATGGTTAAAAAAACATAATTTAAGGGAAATGAAGAATTCACAGATAAAATCTGCCCTAAAATCAATGGATGTAGAAGTCGGCGCAAAGACAAAGAGGGAAGGGGATAGCTTTATCAGGCAATCGGGGGTTTGGCTTGCCTTTAAAGAAAAAAAGGAAGTTGAAGAAACAATAAAAATGGAAAAAGAATGCAAAGTTGAGGAAGAGTTTATTGATGAAATGTGACATTTGTGACATTTGTCACACTACCCCAAATCCTATATAGAAATCAATGTAGTGTGACACCATTTTTTTTGTCACATTTTATTTATAAATCTTTCGGTTTTTGGTTGATTTGAGGAAACCAAATAAATAAAATTTTCAAGCTAACTCACACAATGCCGCTAAAAGCCGCATATTTGCTTGTAACCGCCTTTTTGCTTGGGGGTTAACCAAACCTACCTGCAAGGCAGAAAGGCCATCCACAGCGGTTATTTTGGCTGTATTGGTGTGTTTAGAAGGCTGGAGGTACAAAATGCTTGATTCACTAAAAATTTTCATCTGGAAACTGAGTAGCTCAACCAAATGCCCAATCTGCGGCAGAAAGCTGATTCCTCACTTAAAGCATCGTTACACTTGCCCGAAAGTCAATTGCAGGTTCAACAGATGAAAGCAAACCAAAAAAGCAGGCAGTTTTCTGGAGGAGTATTATATCATTTCCCCCATATCACCTCTTTTTCTGCCTGCTTTGGACTTTGCTTATATACTGCAAAGGTTGTTTTGGAGTAGCGAAATATTTAAATAGTTATTATACATACTAATATTATAAGTATATGATTTGGAGGCTTTAAGATGGTTAAATACAAATGCAAAAGGTGTTTTTATGAATGGGAATCAAGGTTGCCACCAGAAAATCCACCAAAAACTTGCCCAAGATGTAAGAGTTATTTTTGGAATAAGGAGAAAAAACAACAATGAAAAGATGGACTCTTGAAGAAATTAAATTATTAGAAAAAGTATATCCAACAAAAAGCATATCAGAAATATTATGTTTATTTCCAAACAGAACAAAAGCAGCAATAATAAAAAAGGCAATGCTTAAAAAATTAAGAAATAATATTAAGATAAATATTAATTTGACGGATATTGAAATAGGTTATATTGCTGGCTTGATTGATGGAGAAGGAACAATTACATTTAATAGTACACAAAGGAAATATATAGGGTGTCCAAAAATAATTATAGTAAATACTGATGAAAAAATGATTGATTGGATTTGTAAAAAAATACCTAGAGCAAGAAAATCTTTTAGAGGTAAAACAACAAAACATAAAAAGGCATTTGCAGCTTGTATAACCCAAATAGAAACAATAAAAGAAGTTCTAAAAAAGGTACATCCTGTATTAATAACAAAAAAAGAGCAATCTTCTGTTATGTTAAATTATCTTGACAAACATATAAAATATGGATGTAGAAAAAGAGATAAAAATGGATCATATTTAAATGGTATAGAAAATAAATATTATTTAAATGCTTTAGATGAAATAAGAAAATTAAATGAAAGAGGCATTAAAGATAGTAATTAATGTTCATCAAAAGATGAAAAAAATATGGAGGAATAGAAATATGGAAAACGAGAATATAGAATATGAAAACATCCCAGTAGGGAATGAACAACCGCCTGTAGAGGCAAAGAAAGTAACAGTCATTGGCTATGAGTCAAAGGCTGTAAGCAACAACGAAGGCAGGGAAATAGGCAACAAGCTTGTGCTTAAAGTCAAGCACCCTGATGTTCCAGAAATGGAAATAAGCAAGGTGAAGTATGAGAAAAACAATAAACTAACAGAAGCAGGGCTATGGATTTCAAAGGACAAGGAAGGCAAACTGCCTTTTTCAGGCGCATTGGCGCACTTGCTTAGGTTTTACCACTGCAATAAAATAAGCGATTTGAAAGGCAGGGAAATAGACACAACAGCAGATGAGAATGGCTATATCATAGCCAAAGCATATTGAATAAAGGGCTTAAAAACCCTTTATTTTTTTGATTAATCAGGAGGTAAGAAAATGCCAGTAACAAAAGAAATTTTTGAATCAGGATTAAGAAATGAATCTGAATCACATAGGGGAAATGAAATTATTAAGTTTTTAAGAAAAAATAGTAATATGGCTTATAGTACAACTGATTTATGTAATGAATTTAAAAATAGTTATAGTACAACACGAAAAATTTTAAGGTTATTAGCAAGAAAAGGAAAGTTAAGATTTAAATTATTAGGTGCTACAAAATATTATATGATTAGGGAGGCAAAACAATAAATAATCAAATTCCCTAAACAGCCCGCCATTATTATGAACGGTGCCCGCAGGTTCAACTCCTGCTTTTAATGGTCTTGAGAAGAAACTAAACAGGGTGATGCAAAAATGACACTAAGAGAATCAAGCAAAACAGTCCATGACTACAAGATAGAGCAGGCAGACAGGTTCAGCTTGGGCATGGCAATAAACAACGCAGCAGTCATTGCAGCAGGGACTCACAAGGCTTATTCCAAGAATGAAATGAAGGCACTGATCAAGGGCTTGTTTGAGCTATACAAGGAGATCAGAAAAGAAGAGCTGGGGTATTGAAGATGGAAATTCCCTTGTGCTTCGGCACGAAACAACACAGCGACAAAAGCCTTATCTGCAAGAGATGCCCTTTTGAGTACAAGTGCTATATGGCTTTGAGAGACAAGATGAGAAAGAGGAGCAACAAGAATGATTAATTATGAAGAGCTTATAATGCAGGACATACAAGACAATGACGGAGAATGTAAGTTTTACAAGAGCTGGGCAAGTCTAAGATTGGCAAGGCTATTGGAGAAAAGATTGGCAAGGCTATTGGAGAAAAATGGCACTAAAGCAAAAGATTGAGTATTTCATGCAGTGGTTTTCATGGAGCATTGTAATGGCAAGCTTTGTAACCATGTTCATGACTTTTGCAGTGGCATACACTTCGCCAGACAAGTCAGTGATGATACACATAAACCGTTACGGCGAAGCCAACCTTGAACTTTTCCTGCTCTGCTTCGGAGCAGTCAGCATAATATACATGGTATGCAAGGGGATGAAAGATGAAAAAAACAAGAAAACAGCTGATGCAAGAGCTTAATTATTGGCTTGGAACAGATTATAATTGGAGCAGGTTAAACAGGCTTGACTTAGAGAGGCTTGTTGAAGGCATTGAGAACAAAGTTAGGAGAGTAAAGAAAAATGCAAGGACATTATAAAATTTATGAAAATAAAGCATATATAGAAATTTTTATTAAATTAAGGAATGCTAATAAAGAGGTTTATTTGTTTTCCTTTGGTAACCAATTTAATAAATCAAGGATATCTTTGTGGGAACAAATGAATAATTTAATAAAAAAGAAATATGTAAAAAAAAGAATTGATGGAAGGAAAGCAATGTTTTCTTTAACAAAAAAGGGTAAGATTTTAGCAGATAAAATAATAAGAATAGAAAAAATAAAAAA
>Ga0190334_1000283_pt1 | contig 26467 bp, 22 predicted proteins | sample 48720478_MG_FD_161270 | JGI IMG/M metagenome (GOLD analysis project Ga0190334, IMG submission 161270) | Hydrothermal vent sediment bacterial communities from Southern Trench, Guaymas Basin, Mexico - 4872-04-7-8_MG | ecosystem: Environmental > Aquatic > Marine > Hydrothermal vents > Sediment ... | reverse complement strand
AGATTTTAATACTGAGAAGGAAGCTATCATAGAAGCAATTAAGTTAATAGAAAAAGATTTTTCATTTGATATCCATGACTGTAAAAAAATTTTATTGAAGCCGAATTTGTTAAGAGCAGCAGAAAATGCTTGTACTAGACCTGAAATTATTGAAGGTGTAATTGCTTATCTAACACAAGAGAATATTTCAATGGAAAATGTATACATTGGGGATTCTCCGGGACAAATAAATACTTTTGCAACTAATATTGCTAAAAAAATCGGAATTTTTGAAATATGCGAAGAAGCAGGAATAAAATTCGTGGATTTTGAAAGAGAAGTGCCCGTAAATGATGTTATTGATGGTGCTGTTAAACTCAAGGATTATTATGTTTCAAAAATCGTGAAAGAATGTGATTTGTTGATAAACATGCCGAGACTTAAAACTCATGGTGAAGCAACCATTACTGGAGCAATTAAAAATTATTGGGGGATCATTCCCGGCGGACTTAAAGCAAAATTTCATCTTTTAGGTAAAACACCCCTCCAATTTGGGGAAGTCCTTGCTGATAATTTTGCTTGGGTCGTTCAAAACAAGCCTAATAGATTTACAGTTCTTGATTTAAAAAAAGTAATGTATGGAACAATGGGCCCAGTTTCTGGTCCTTTAAAGGATTGGAATTTAATTTTGGCTGGTACTGATGAGCTTGCTTTAGATTTGATTGCGCTAGAAATTGGAAAATTTAACGGCTTGGCACATGTGCCCCATATTAAAAGCGTCCATTCAAGAGGCTTAGGTATTCAGAGTCTTGATGATATCGATGTTGTTGGGCTCAGTTTAGAGGAAGCTAAGAAGATAACGCCCAAATTTAAAGTACCTGGGAAATCAATGACAAGATTTGCAAGCATGATAACTGGAAGAATTTTTTATAAAGTAACTAAAAGAATACCCACGCTTAATAAAAAATTGTGTCAAAAGTGCGGGTTGTGCGCAGAAATTTGTCCAGCAAATGCAATAAATTTTGAAAAAGGAAGTTATCCTGAATATAACAGAAAGAAATGCATATCATGTTTATGTTGCATGGAAGCGTGCCCATATCAAGCGATAATACCAAAAAAAAGAGGATTTAAAGGATTGTTTCATTCTTATTGATTTTTTTAATGGATTATCCCTTGAAACGATCTTTTTAAGCTCAATAATATTAAGATTCATGAAACCAATATGAGATTACTCTTAAATCTGGGTTCATTAAGGATCTTAAAAAAATAAATTAAAAGAGATTCTATTTTTAAAAATATAATCTAAAATTCAATGGTTGATAAAAAAAGTGCCTAAAATAAGCCAAGAAAAGATTGAAAGGATTAAATTCCTTCTCTCAAATATGATAAAACGTTATGATTTAGAAGGAATCATGCTTTCAAACAAATCAGGTGATCTAATATCTGAGATTTTTAAATCTTCATTTAGTTTTACTCAATTTTCTTCGATGTGTGCGTCTATTTTAAAAAGTGCATTAGGTTTAGGCAAGATAATAGGAAAGCAAGATTTGAACAAAATTATGGTAGAATTAGAACATCACATTTTAATAATATTTCAAATAACTCCTGAATTATTCATGGTATTATTCATTACTGAAAATTCTAAATCTGGGATTCTCATTAGAGATATTAGGTCATTCTTGGATAAAATAGTTGCCATAATATATAAGTGAAAAAACAAGAAAAAAAAGATAATTTTATCTATTATCAATTAAAACAAGATATTTTAAGCATATTTCTAAGAATTGTCCAAGTGCTTCTTTCTCAATAACATCTGGAGTGTCAAGTCTTGTATGATAATATGGTGGCAATTCTTCTTTTAAATTCAATGCGCCAATAGCGATAGCATGAATGCCTTTTTTACTAAAAGTGGCTGCATCAGTGGCACCAAATGGTAATGGCAGAACCTTTGCATTGAGATCAAGATTTTTACAAATATCATATAAATCCTTACAGATATTTTTATCATGTTTTGCACCAATCCCAGACTCTTTATCATGAATTACAACTAAGTCTTTTCTAGCAATGCTGTCCATGTTAACTATAAGAGCGTTACTCTCTTTTAGCTCTTTAAAATGTTTAGCTAAATATCTTTTTGAACCCCTAAGGCCAGATTCTTCTCCTGCAAAAGAAATTAAATAAACCCGGGTATTTTGGGGAAAAACCTCTGCATTGTTCTTGTTTTCAGATAAAAACTTTCCAATACCAAGCAATACCGCTACACCTGATAGATTATCAAAAGCACCTAATACTGGTTTGTAACTATGGAAAAAAATGTAAACAGCAACGATGGGAATAAAACAGAGAAAAATTATTCCAAAAGTTAAGAAGAGAACGGAGTTTGAGATGTTAAAGAAATGAAAGATTAATCTTATAATTACACCAATTAATATTATCACGACTCCCAAATAACCAATATTTATGATGAGTTGTCCAAACCTTTTTAAATAGTAAAAAGTATTAAATTCAAATGCCGAATCATGATGGGCAGAGAAGATTAAAGTTTTTCGCACTTCTTTAGTTGGTTCAATGATGCCAATTATATTTCTTGAATTCTTTTTTGGAAATAAGAAATCAAAGGTTTCATGATATTTCATTACTTCTAAAATGAAATAACTAACAGTTATTATGATTATGATTATTGAAATAATCAGTAAAATAATAATTAGCGCATTTCCTAATTGCAAGATCGATAAGTCATTTAATAGGATGATCCAATAAAACGCGATTACAATCAAAACCAAAATGGCGCCATATCGAATACCACCTAAAAACGCGTGAGGACTACTCACATATTCTTCTTGGTAAGTTTTATTGCAATATTTTTTTAATTCATCTTCGATAATGTTTCCTGCGATTTCTTCTTCCTTAGTGCCGGATTCTCTTGGTCCCACATCATCACATATTTTTTTAATAAATTCGTACATGTAATTTTGGATTTTTTCGTTAATCATTATTCCATCCCAATTAAAAGTTTAATTATTTTTATTTTCAAATAAATTACTTTAATGAATAATTGGGTTTAATGCTTTAAAAGGCTTAAAGAAAGTTAAAGATAAAAAAAAAAATTAAATTTTCTTAAAAAGTATTATATTTCCTTTCTTTTCATGAAATGTGAATAGATTTTTCTCAGTTATTTCTATAATTAAATCATTTTCTTTTAAATGATGATCTGATAATGCTAAAATTGCATTAGGTTTTAGAATGCGATTAAATTCTTTCAAAATGCAATTTTTATCATTAATTGCATGGTATGTATCAAAACATATAATCATATCAATACTATTATTTATTAGTCTTGTATCGCAGTCTGTTAAAATTGTTTCGATGTTAGATAAACCATTTTTAAGAGATCTTTTTTTTATTTTTTTTATTGAAAGTGGATGAACATCGGCAGCATAGACTTTTCCTTTAGGGCCTACAATTTCAGCAACAACAATCGTATAACTCCCTGTCCCTGCACCATAATCTAAAACATGATATCCTGATTTTAAGTCCAAATTTTTTATTTTCACTTTTGGAGGGTTCAATTTATCTCTAATTTTAAAGAAAAATGACATTATTCTAAAATCCAAGTTGCTTAACCTTTTAGATCTCTTCATTTTTATCATCATTCTCTTTTGATTCTTTTTCTTTTTCCATTTCAAATATTTGAAATAATTGAGAAGCAAATTTCTTTAATATTGTGGCTTTTATTAATCCAATGCCTTTTTTTTTATCACCAAAAACAAGTAATTGATCTCCAGGATTTATGTTAAATAATTTTCTTGCTTCACTTGGAATGACGATTTGACCTCTTTCGCCTACCTTTACAGATCCAAAAAAGAATTTCCCTTTAGAATGATTTTTTAAATGCTTGCTCATCTTTTCTTAGCCTCATGTAAATTATGCATTTCGTTTTATTCATATTTTTCATACTTATTATATTATGCATACATGACAACCTTTTTAAATGTTTTGAATTTGTAATAAAAAAGATAATATTATAAATGATCTAAATCTCGTTTAAAAAGCATATTTTGAATGCTCGAAACGAAATACTCTTAAAACCAGATTAATGATTTAAAGCATTATATTTTACTTTTTCAAGAAAAAATATAAAAAATAAAAAAAGTTTTTAACCTACTTTAATATCCATCTTTTTTCTCTCTTCTATTAACTTGTCAACCACGGAAGGATCAGCCAAAGTAGTAACATTTCCAATATCCGAGCCCGTAGCTATCGCTTTCAAAATCCTGCGCATTATCTTACCACTTCTCGTTTTTGGAAGAGCATCTGCAAATTGAATTACATCTGGTTGAAAAACTGGACCAATTTCTTTTCTAACATGCATTTTTATATCTTTAGCTAATTCTTCTGATTTTTCCACGCCTGCCATTAAAGTAACGAAAGCCCAAATCGCTTGGCCCTTAATTTTGTGCGGAAATGGAGCAACAGCAGCTTCAGCAACCTTTGGATGAGACACGATCGCAGATTCTACCTCCATTGTACCAATTCTGTGTCCTGATACCTTAATAACATCATCTAACCTGCCTAATATCCAATAATACCCATCTTCATCCCTTCGGGCTCCATCACCCGTATAATAATAACCGGGATATTTATTAAGGTACGTAGACTTAAATCTTTCCGTGTCCCCCCAAACATCTCTTAACATACCCGGCCAACTGTGAGCTATTGTCAAATATCCTCCAACATTTGGCTCGGTAATTTCCTCTCCTTCCAAATCGAATATAACCGGCTTGATACCAAAGAATGGCATACAACAAGACCCAGGTTTTGTAGGCGTTGCGGTCGCAATTGGAGTCATTATAAAGCCGCCCGTTTCTGTTAGCCAATACAAGCTTTATGCTTGCATTTTTTGCCAGTATGTGTCAACTATTGGGCAGCGCTCCTTACCAATAACTTTATGATACCATAACCAAGCCTCTGGATTGATTGGTTCTCCGACAGTTCCTAATACTTTTAATGAACTCAAGTCATGCTTTTTAACAGGCTCTTCTCCATATCTCATAAGTGATCTTATTGCGGTTGGAGCTGTATAGAAATGAGTAACTTTATGACGCTCAACAATGTCCCAAAATCTATCTACATCGGGATATGTTGGCACGCCTTCAAACATTAGAGTTGTTGCACCGTTAGCAAGTGGTCCATAAACGATATATGAATGACCAGTTATCCATCCAATATCAGCAGTACAGTACCAGATATCTCCTTCCTTGTAGTTAAATACTGCTCTATGTGTATAAGAAGTATATAAGAGATAACCTGCAGTTGTATGTTTCACACCTTTTGGTTTCCCAGTAGTTCCGCTTGTATACAAGATAAAGAGTGTATCTTCGGAGTCCATTTCTTCACATTCGCATTCTTCGCTTTCATCCTTTATGAAATCGTGATACCAAATATCTTTATCTGTATGAGGAACATCTCTCCCAGTTCTTTTAACAACTATGACATGTTCTATGGAGGGAACATCGTCAATTATCTGTACGACATCAGCCATTTTTGGATAGTACTTTCCAGCTCTTAAAGTTTCATCGCTTGTAAACAATAATCGGGAATTTGAATCTTCAATTCTATCCTTTACGGCTTCTTTTGAAAATCCACCAAAAACTATTGAGTGAATTACTCCAATTCTTGCGCAGGCTAACATTATGATTGCTAATTCAGGTATCATTGGCAGCCAAATAGTCACGCGATCTCCTTTCTTCAATCCAAGTTTTTTCATTCCATTGGCAACTTTACTAACTTCTTTAAGCAATTCATTGTACGTGAATTTTTTGGCTTGTCCTGGCTCATCAGCTTCCCATATAATTGCGATTTTATCTCCTTTTCCTGCTTTTACATGTCTATCAATACAATTGTAACAAACATTTAATTTTCCTCCAACAAACCATTTTCCAGGGAAGAGGTCGGTTTTCTCCCACACCTTATCATAAGGCTTGAACCAGTCGAGAGATTTTGCTTGTTCTCCCCAAAAGCCTTCCATGTCTTCTATTGATTTTTGATAAAGTTCTTTATATTCTTCAAAAGAAATTCCTGTTTTGGCGAACTCCGGATTTAACTCCTTCGGATCGAATACGCGGGTTTCAGTCAAGATACTTTCCATTTTTTTATCTTCTTCAGACATAAAATTTCACTATTAATGTTTCTCATTTATTTGAAATGATTTTTTTAATATTTTTTTCTAACATGTTAAAGATTTTAAAGATTTTGCTTCAAACTCATCCTTATTAAACTTTTTGATTCAAATTGGATGATTAAGTTTCAGTTTAAGTATATTTTAAATCATTTATAAACATTTTATTTATAATTTCAAAGAAAAGAAATACGAAACATGTCATGTTCCATTAAAAATTTTCAAGGATAATGATTTTATTTCTACATTTTCATTTTCTTTTTTATCCCATGCTTTTTTAATTTTTTTTAATAATCCTCTCTTTTTTTCACTATTTCTTTTTCAAATAAGTAATATCCAATAATAAGGGATATTATTGCCACCGTACCAAATATAAACGTAATCGTGTTAAAAAAAGTTCCATAAATATCGATGTAAATTGTAGCGATGATAATACAAATAAAGCCAACGAGGTAGAACAATGCCGGCCATTCAATATTTTTTTTTCTTTTCATATCTTTAATGAACTTGTTTTAAGTAGAATGGTTTATAATTATTTTAGAAGTCAAGTGATTAGAATATAAACTTAACTTTTAAAAGCATTTACTTTAGGTAAATTGAGTTTCTTAAACAAAATATTTTTATTATCAAGAGGATCTTTTATTCTTAATTTAACATCAAATTTTTTAGAATTTTGATAGAATTTAGTAAACTTTTTTGAATGATTTTATCAAATTATAGATTAATAAAGTAAAAAGGAAAATCAAGTTTTTTCATACATGCTTTAACTTTATAATGACATTTAACATCTATAAATGTAAGTAAAAGAGAAATTGCATGCTTTAATTAAATAATAATAATTATTTTCATAATCTCATGTGAAAAAAATGAGGCAAGATAATATCTACGACAAGGATTGGAGGGAAAAATGGAAGAAAAAAGAAATCACGGCGGAGGAAGCAATTAAAAAGATAATTCCCGGGAATAGAGTTTTTATTGATACAGGTTGTTCTGAACCTCAAGCCCTTACATCAGCATTAATAAATCACTCAGAAAGCTTGATCGATACTGAAATCATCCATTTCCTAACAATTTATCCCGAGAAATATTTTACATCAAAATCTGAAGATTTGTTCAGGCATAATGCTTTTTTCATTACAAGAACCTTGAGAGAAGAGATAAACAAAGGACAAGCAGATTACACCCCAATTTTAGCAAGCCAGATTCCATCTTTATTTTTATCGGGGCGAAAAAACTGTGATGTGGCTCTCATTCAAGTAACCACTCCAGATAGATTTGGTTTTTGTTCTTTTGGTGTAAATGTGGATGTGGCAAAACCTATTACTCAATCGGCATATTTAACGATTGCTGAAATTAATCCTCAAGTTCCAAGAACATTGGGTAATAGTTTCATTCACATGAAAGAAATTGATTATTTTGTATATAATAATGTTCCATTATTAGAATTCAAGTTTGAACCGAGAAATGGTGTAATTGATAAAATTGGAAGGAATGTTGCCAATCTCGTGGAAAATAAATCAACAATTCATATTGGCAATGGATACATTCCTAATTTTTGCTTAAAACATTTAATGGGAAAAAGAGATTTAGGAATGCATAGTCATTACATAACTGACGAGATAATTCCATTAATTGAGAGTAATGTGTTAACTTGCAGGAAAAAAAATTTTCATCCAGAAAAGATCATTACTAGCATGGCTTTAGGTTCCAAAAAATTATTTGATTTTGTTGATAATAACCCTTATATCGAATTTTATCCATCAGATTATGTTTGCAATCCGAGATACATAGCCATGAACAAAAAAATGGTCTCTATTAATCAAGCACTTCAAGTTGATCTAACGGGTCAAGTAAATGCTTCAAGTAAAGGGTACAAGTTTTTTTCAGGATTAGGTGATACCGTAGATTTCATGAGGGGAGCAGCAATGTCAAAAGGAGGAAAACCAATCATAGTCCTTCCCTCTACGAGAGAAAACGGTACAGTTTCTAATATTGTACCCCATTTAGATGAAGGAGCTGGCGTGGTTTTATCTAGAGCTGATGTTCACTACGTGGTGACAGAATGGGGTGTAGCATTTTTGCATGGTAAAACTATTAGGGAGAGAGTTATAGAATTAATTTGTATAGCACATCCAAAATTCAGACAGACACTATTAGATAAAGCAAAAGAATTGAATTATGTGTTTTCTGACCAAATTTTACCATGTGATGCTGATGGTCGAATTTGCATATATCCCTTTAAATATGAAACATTTTACATTACTCCTTCGGGCCAAAAAGTTAAAATTCGCCCCGTTAGAACGACAGATGAGCCATTATTAAAGGATTTATATTACTCTCTTAATGAAAGAGATCGATATTTAAGATTCTTTGAGGTTAGGAAAGAATTCACGCATTCAAAGACTCAATATGAAGTAAATATAGATTATCATAATATTTTTTCAATCGGAGCTTTCATTGGAGACATTGGTAAAGAAGAAATGATTGGAAATGCTACTTATTATTTAAACCCAAGCAATAATATGGCTGAATATAGTTTTGTAGTGAGAGAAGATTTTAGAGGTCAAGGAATTGGCTCGTTTTTATATCATCATTTAATCATAATCGCAAGAGAAAAAGGAGTTAAAGGCTTTTATGGGACAATTCACATTCAAAATAAGAGCACTATAAGGATAATCCGTCGGGGCGGATATACAAAGATAATTCCTCCTGAAGAGGGAGAAAAAGAGCTGTTTTATGAGGTATATTTTGATAAAGAGAATTCTATTGATTAGCTAAAGATTACATTTATTTCCATTCTTTAATTACTATAAGTATTAGCCATGAAGTACAAACTTACAGATTATCACGTTCATAGTACTTGGAGCTTGGATGTGTCTAGTAAAGGCCCTAAATTTGAAGATTACATAAAAATTGCTGAGGAACATGAAATTAACGTTTGCTTTTTAGAACATTATGAATTGTATTACATTGAGAGAGATAAAAACACGCAATTTGCCAATGAAGGAATTTATGATTATTTAGAGGAAATTGATGAACTGAAAGAAACTTACAATTTCATTTTATCTGGTTTAGAGATCGATTATTATCAAGATAAGGAAGATGATCTACGAGAATTCATGGATGATCATCATAAAGATTTAGATTTTATTGCAGGCACTATTCATGAATGGATTCCAAATTACCCGGTAACATTACGAGAAAAACTCTTGGAACTTTTAGAAAAGATTCCGATGAAAAGAATCATTGATGAATACTTTGAAATATACAAGAAAATGTTAGAAAGCAAGATTTTTAAAAATGTTTGCCACATTGATACCATTTTTCGCTATATCAACAATAATGATATAAAACCCGAAAAAGATTGTGATGTTTCAGATGAAAGGGTATTTGAATTAGGTAAATTATGTTTGAATAACAAAATTCATTTAGAATATAATCTTTCAGGATTAAAGTATCCTATTAATAGACCTTTTCCTTCTGAAAATGTTGCTTTAAAATTAAAAGAGGAAGGAGTAAATTTTTTCATAGGATCCGATTCACATTCGATAGAGCAATTTGAAAAAGCCATTCCGGAATTGGAAAAGGCAAGTAAGAAATTAAAATTAATTTAAAGAAAAAAAATATTAAAAAGATGAAAATAAGCGATTTAATCGATAAAATAGTTAATTGGGATAATAGATTAATTTTAAAATATAATGGATTTGGAGGAAAAGTAATAACTAATCTATTAAAAGGAGCATCTTTTTTTGGTAGGGAAACTACATGGTTGATATTATCATTTTTTTTTCTTTTTATTTGGTACGACCCCATTTACTTTTCATATATTTCAGGTGCTTTTATTATTGGTGTTATTTTTATTGCTCCTACAAAAAAAATAATCAATCGAGAGCGTCCGTTCGAAAAATTGAAAGAAGTTAAACTACTGGAAAATAAACCTACCTCTGGGAGTTTTCCTTCATGGCACGTATATAATGTAACTGTACAAGGATTAATATTTGGATTTCTATTAAATTCTCTCATGTTTATGCTTTTATCATTGATTTTTACTTTCATTGTTTCTTTTTCAAGAATTCAATTAGGCGCGCATTTCCCTTCAGATGTAATTTTTGGGTTCTTAATCGGCATTATTGGATTTTTTTCAACTATTTTTTTTTTAGCACCAATGATAAAGAATATCTTGTCCTTTTTTGAACTCAATTTTTCTTCCATGATATTTTATCACAAAATTAATCCTCTTTTGGCTCAAAACATTTTTTATCTCTTTTTTTGCATTACATTATTTTGTCTAATTTTAATAATAGGATTCCAGAAGAGAATTGCAATGTTATTAAAAAAAAGCCGTTCAAGACAAACATAATATAAACTATTTAACACCAATTCCATAAGGATTGATTCAAAAAGTTAATGTTTAATGATGATTTAGAGGTTTAACTTTTTTTTCTTTTCGAATAATTGTTTCAATTCTTCGAGGATGCGAGTGCGAGAATCGCTAGGAGGACTTGAATCATCACCTTGAGAAGGTACTTGGATATCTATGGGGATTCCTTTTTGTACGATTTGAAATGCTCCACTTTCAATGGCTTTCAAGCGGGTATCAAGATCATTTAGTTGTTTTGATAAACTTTCAGATAATCGAATTACCATGTTCATCGTTTCTTTCAAGGTTTTGCCTAGACCTTCAATTTTTTTAAGCGTGGGATTGTTTAAACTTTCTGATGTTTTCATTACTTCTTTCAAGTACCTGGAAATTTCTGGCTCATTTGTTATTAGAGAAAAAATTGAGGTGAGATAAACATCATATTCGAAATCATATTTACTTAATAGTTGACTTAAATTGTCTCTAACAAATTCTACATTTAAAAGGATTTCTGGATCATGCCTTAAATCAGGGTCATATTTATGAATGTAAACCATTAGATAAGGGTTTTCTTCCAAGAGTATCAAAGTATTTAATATTTCTTCAAAATAATTAAATGATTCATGAAATCTATTTGGATCTTGAATATCTATAACATAAATTAATAAAGTAGTATTTAAGAAATATTTCTCAGGATTTTTTAAATAATTGCTTCTATATTTTACCTGTCCCCCCAAATCTAAAACAAATAATTCAACATCAGAATTCTTAATCTTTATATGCCTTCTTTCAACGCCTTTAGTTGGTTTGAGAGATAATAAATCCTTCAATCCTAATTTGTCTCCAAATTTCGATAAAATTGCAGTTTTTCCAGCATTATCTAGCCCAGCGACCACGACTTTTTGAGCATCAATTTCAAATCCTGCTTCTTTTTTCTTTACAGACAATATTATTGAACTTATTTTTATGAGTTTTTCTAAAATTCTTTTGAAATCATGATATTTTTTTTCTAAGTGTTCTAATTTACTTAATTTTTCCTTTTCATTTTCATTCAACTTTAATTTTTCCTTAGATTCATCTAAGTTAAGGTAATATTTAAAAATTTTATCTTTTTTTAATTTTGCAGCACTTTCAATATCAACTATTTCAAAAAGTTCGGTAAGTTTGCTTGCAAGTTCTTTATTTAAAAAATTATATGAAGATATAGGGATTTTTAAAATATCATCTATTGAATTTAATTTATCAACTTTAATTTTATCTTGTTTAAGAAACTTGATAAAGGAATTCACGATCTTGGAAATCTCGGTTGACATGATTATCTAAAAATAATACTTATATTTTTAAATTTGGATTAGATATCGTTTATTTCATTCTATTAAATACTATTTAATTAGATAAGGATTTAAATTTTAACCATTCGAATTATAATGTGATTAACATTTAAATACTTTTTTGATTTTGTATAATATACGAAATATAATTATCTCCAATTACATCTTTAAACGAAGTTAGAGGATATGCCATCAGATTATGAGGATGATTCATTTTTTAGCGAAAACGAGGAAGAATATTGTTGTGATAATCCTAAAATAAGTGAAGAAGATGGATTTTATGTTTGCCTAAATTGTGGATTTGTACATGGCAGAATTTTGGATGATTCACCTCGTAGAGCCTTTACGCAAGAAGAGATTCAAAAGAGAAAGAGTAATGAAAGAGTATATAGTCCAATAGGACCAAGAACGATAATTCGAGGAAATAGAGACGCTAGAGGTACTTTACTTAGCCCAAAATTTAAATCAAAATTTAATAGATTAGCTAAAATCCATCGATCATTAACAACAAGCTATGAAAGAAATCTATGGATTGCTTTACCAAATTTGCAACGATTACAAAAAAGATTAGCAATTCCAGATACAGTGGCAGAAGATGCATTGCGAATTTACACTCAAACTGTTAAGAAAAAATTAACAATGGGAAGGAGCATTGACACTTTACTTGCTGCTTCAATATTTTGTGCATTAAGGGTTCATGGAATACCAAGGACAATCGAAGAGATTACTAAAGTCGCTCAAATACAGAAAAAGAAGGTAATAAAAAGCTACAGATTGATACTAATGGAAGTCTTACCAAACATGAATTTAAAAGTCCAGCACTTTACGCCTGATAGATATGTTGATAAATTCAATGATGAATTGAGATTATCGATGAAATGTAGAAATGTGGCAGTCAAAATAATCGAAAAAGCTCGTGAACATGGATTTAATTCTGCAGGAAAAGATCCAAAAGGTATTGCCGCAGCAGCAATATATTTAGCTTCAAAAACATGCAATGAAAACAGGACTCAAAAAGAAATATCTAAACTTGCGAAGGTAACAGAAGTAACTCTCAGGATGAGGGTGAAAGATTTAATGAAATATACCAACATGATTGAGTAAGCCATATCATTCTTACATCATTCTATTAATTCAATTTCTTCCTTAAATAATGGCAACTCTTTAACAAGATTCTTGATTTCCTTAACATATTTTGGTAGATTGTTAGAAAGTGATTTGATTAAAACTTTTAGGCTTCTTAATGGAAGTGTATCTTCAACTATTTTTTTATTAAGTCCCAATGAATTGAGGTACTCATTCAAGTTTGAAAGAATTTGAACATGAGAAGATTTGGCTTTCATTAATGTAAGCCCGTGCAATAGGATGAGGATCGAACTCATTAAAAAATCCTTGCGTTTAGCTAACGCTAGAGAAACCTCCATGTACTTTTCGCTTGCTTCTTGATATTTTTTCTCTTTTAAAAGATTTAGTATGTCATTGTAATATCGTCTTTTAAGAGCTTTTCTTTTTCGTAAAAGATTTTCTCTTTCTCCTCTTAAATCTATAATTGCTTGTTTTATATTTGCTAATTCTTGCTCAATCTCCATCACGAGAATATTATCAGTAATAGTTTCTTCTTTTTCCATGATTTCCTTTTTTTCTTCTTCCGTTTCTTCAATTTCTGGTTTTTTAGCCAAAAATAATTCTAGAAATTTCTTTTCCTCTTCGAAAATATTAAACTTTTCAAGAATAGTTTTAATTCCAAATTCAATTCCAGTAAAAAATTCACCTTCAAATGCTTCAAGTAATAACTTGAAGAATCTTATCTCTAAAGTTTCATCAATTTTAAGATAATATCCCTTTAAATGCTCAATTTCTTTATTAAATAATCTTATAGCTTCATTAACGTTATTAACTTTAATCTCTAACAATGTTGCCAATATTAAACTGAGGATAGCATGTTTGAAAAACTTTTTCTCTGCCAATTTTTTAAGTGATTCTAAATAATCTTCTTTGGCATTAATGAATTTTTTCCTGGATAAATCTTCTAATGCTAAGCCCCAATAATCGCTTTTCATTAATTTTCGCGTGGACTTTTCGCTCTTTTCTATTAATAGTTTTTTTGCTATCTCTTTTATTTGATGCATCAATTTTTCTTGCTTTTGTTTTTGCAATCGCTTTAATTGTTCTGCATCCAATTCCGTGATATCTTCGCTAAGCAATTCTTGTAATAATAATTCTTCCTCTTCAAATAATGGCAAATTCTTCATTAATTTAATTGCCTTTAGGTAATTTTTATCATCTTTTATATATTTTAGATCTACAATATACTCTAGCAATCCGAATGGGAAAGTTTCTGAAATTAGTTGCCCAAATCCCGAGAGTTGATTTTTGATTTCATTTAAGTATATTTTAATATCACCTATTTTTTCTTGTTTCAGAAGAATTAAACCCAATACTGCTAATGAGATGCTAGCTAAATCATATTTTTTTATTTTTATCAATCTATTGATCGAATTCTTGTATTGCTCAACTGCGTCATCATACATCTGATTTTTCAAGAATTCTAAGGCTTTTTCGAAATGTACTCTTTTCAATGCTTTTCTCTGCTTGAATGCCGCTTTTTTATCATTTAAAGCCTCTCTAGCACGATTTTCCATTATTGATGCCATTTCTTCGAGTAGCTCTTCTTTTCGGCTTGCTTCTACCTCCTTTAACTTTTCAGTTCTTTTCTTAGTTTCCTTTTTCGATATTTCGGCATGCAATTTTGATCTTAGTGTACCATCTTGTATTTTTTCATTAATGGCATAAGCTGATGAAAAATCTTCATATTTTAGATAAATCTCAACCACATTCTTGTATATCTCATCAAGATTCACGTTTTCATCTTCTAAATATGCTTTTGAAATGTTAAGAGCTTTTCTAACTAACATCATTGTCCTATTAATTCCTTCGAGATTTTCTTTAGTCTCAATTATATTCATTGCTTCTTTCTTTATTGCATCAATATATAATCTGCTTATCCGTTTTGCTTCCTCATATAACATCTGATTCCTATAAATTGCTCCAGAAATCTCAAAAATCTTATTTGATTGCTCAAAACTTCTTTCTTCCTTAACTTCCATTAATTTTTCTATTAATTTTGGAAAGATTTTTACCAAATACAATTTTTTATTATTTTTTGAAAGTTCACCAAAATATTTAAAGAATAAATTGAAAACCTTTTCGTTTAATAATATTTTCAATGCTTGCTCAATCATTTCATCATGTTCTTGATTCTTTCCGATCTGCTTGTAAAATTCAGCTTGTTTTTTAATCAAATTGGCTGCTTTGATTATTTCACCCTGATTTTTAAGTGTTTCTGCCTTATTCAAGACTTTTTCATTTAAACGTTTTATAATTTCATTTTCAGATTCAACAAATAATTTTACGACATCTAATCCCTCTCTAATAACTTTTAAAGTTTCTTCCTTTACGGTGATTTTATGTTTTTCTTCAATAGAAGTACTTAATTCAGTTAATTGTTGTTTTAAAGAGAAAGAACTGATCTTATTCATTAATTCAGTAGCAACACTAAATTCTAAATCATCCAAAAATAATTTAATTAATTTATCTAACAATATATCGATGTTTGTTTTATCAATATCATACGATAACCATAAATTTTCTATTTCATCGAAGGTCTTTTTAGCATTCAGTTTATCCTTAAGGTCTATATATTTCTTTAATAATTCGATTAAGACGGTTTCTAACTTTTTCGAGAATTTTTTTAGATGATCAAATAGCCCTTCTCTTTGGTAAACTAAAATTGCATGATAAAGCTGATCTCTTGCACCAATAAAATCTTTTTTTTCTATTAAAAAATCAGCTACTGCTGAAATTTTATCTGCAATTTCATTTAAAGTATTGATTCCTACATCATGGGGCAAATTATCCAATATATCGAATGCTTTTTCTACCTTACAAGCTGAAATCCACGAATTTATGGCAAGTTTAAAAGCTTCTATTTTAATGGATTGATCTTCCAATTCAATTGCGGACCAGTGGGCTGCTGCTAAATATTGCCTTGCTGCTTCTTCATATTTACTTTTATTAAACAATTTATTTCCTTCCAATAGCATTGATTCTGCATATAATTTCTTAAAATTGATCGCTTTTCTTCTATCTACATTTTGGAGTATTTTTGCTGCTTCTAAGTATAAATTTGCTTTAGAATAAAGCAATGCGGCTTTTTCACTCATTATGTACATGTCTTTTCGATTCAAGATTTCTGCAATCAAAGCAGCTTTTCTAATTGCTTGAGCCGCATAAAAATATTGTTTTTGCTTGAAAAAATTGTTTGCTAATTTAATAAGAATTGGAAATCTCATCCATGCATTTTCTATGTTTAATGGAGTATCTCCTGCAATCATTGCCATGCATAAGCATTGAATTGCTTGATGAAATTCGCTTGGACGCAAGTTAACAAAACCCTCCAATTGTGGGTATCTCATCCATAAGTCTTCCAATAGTTCATTAACAGGAATGGGGATGATACCCTTAGGATCAAAATAGATGACAACCATTGGTAGATTTCGCTTTACTGAATTTATAATTGGAAGGATCATTTCAAAAAATTCGACCTCTTCCTTATTTGTTGGATTTAAGAAATAAATAATGCCATCTACAATAGGAATTATCTCGTCATAATCAACATTTATTAGATCTGTAATCACATCTATCTCTAAATCGCACATATCTTCAAGCACGGAGATCTCGCGGTAATATTCGATGTATGATCCTTTATCTTCTCCTTCTTCGTTAAAGGCATAAGATACATAAACGGGGGTAACTCCTGGAGAACCTAAGATTAAAATCTTGAAAATGTATCTCATTGTAATTTCCTATTTTAATGTTTTATTCTTATTTTTTATTTTGGTTTCAAACAATAAATTCTTCAAATTTTTAAAAATATTATTATTATTAAAAGTTTTAAATTTAAAGCTTTAACTTATATAATAAGATCTTTTTGATTTAAGAAAATTTTGCCTTAGAAAATTTTAAACGTTTTGTAAAAATTCATGACGACCGAGTCTTCAGAAGATTATATAGAAAGAAATTGTCAGATCGTTAAGGAAAGAATGGTTGATCAAATGATCCATTCTTTAAACCTTGGAAGAAAATTAGTGGAAGAAGAATTAGATAATGGTTTTCTTAACTTTATTTTCAAGCCAGTTATAATGGCTTTTTATGATTATTGGTCTCAAAATGATGCCAAACATGGTACCATGAAACAGATTCAAGTGACCTTAGAGGCAGGAAAGAAATTAATCCAAAATGGATGTTCTGAACAAAGTTTTAAGGAAATTTTTAATCAATATTTTCCCAAATACCTTAGATACGATCAAACAACAAGGCAATGTTATAAGAACCATCCAAATTTTGAAAGATTAAAAGAAATCGCAATGAAAACATTTGAAAACTACTTAAAAGAGTTAGCTACACTTTTAAGTGTAAAGGAAGAAGTTAAAGATTACCCAGAATTATGTAAAAAAGCATTTATATCAAAAGAAAAAGCCCGAGAAAACTTACTAAACCAATTAAAACTTACTGAAGAAAGCATTAAAATAGTGGAAGAGGATCCCTCGATCTTAAAAGTTCCAGTGGGGAGAAGAGTAATCATCAGAGTATTGAGAAAAGGGTTTGAATTAACTAAAAAAGAGTTCATGGATTCTATATCAGAAATTTATGAATTAGATGATTAAATTATTAATTCCATGAATAATTTTATTCTAATATATTATTAATAAAACTTCACAACTTCTATTATTTAAAGGAGATTTTTTACATTTTACAATGAAAAACGATGGTTGTTAATTCATGACTGATTATGTTGAAAGAAACTATAATATCTTAAAACAAAAAATGATTGAACAAATGGAACTGTCATTAAAATTTGGTAGAGACTTAGTAGAATCGGAATTAGATGCTGGTATTTTTAATGTTCTTGTGAAACCCATAGTAAGATCATTTTATAATTATTGGAGCGATAAAGACGCAAAAATAGGAACAATGGAACAGATTAGGATAACTTTAGATACGGCAAGAGAATTAATTAAGAATGGAGAAATAACAAAGGAGAAATTCGAGCAAGTAGTCAATAGAAATTTTCCAATATACTTGATGAATGATCAAACAGATAGACAGTGTAAAAAGACTCATAAAAATTATGAAAAACTAAAGGAGATTACTAAAAAATGCTTCATCACGCAAGTAGAAGAAAGCATATTATTTTTAAGCGTGAAAGATAATGTTAAAGACTATAATGAATTATCCAGAGCTGCTTATAAAACTAAAGAAAATGCTTATCGTGCGCTTAAAAGGCAATTAGACTTCAATGAAGCGGGCATAGAAATTGTAGAAAATGATGATAGTATCTTAAAAGTACCAGCTGGTAAAAATATAATCTTAAAAGTTCTTAGAAAAGGATTTGAATTAACTAAGAAAAAATTACTCGAAGAATTAGATGAAATTTTTGGTAATTAAGTTGATTAAAAAATATATTAACTGCAAAATATTCACTTATTAAAATCATGTCCTTATTGGAAAGTAAAGCAAGAAAGAAAGAAAAATTAACTTTTAGAACAATTTCTTTGAGTATTTTCAAGGAGATTTTTATCATATCTAGTTATTTTTATATTTCTGAAGGTTTTGGATCGATTTCAACACCTTTTTTAACTGAAAGCACTTTTTCAATTCAATTCAGTATTGCTCTATTCTTGTTAACATTTTTTTCCTTCTTAGCTGGACCAATACATGGGTTTTTTTCTGGATTTTTGGGAGAATTATTATATCAAACAGCGTATTACAGTGCAATTCACTTTGAATGGTGTTTTATCGTAGGCTTAATTGGTCTACTCGCAGGAATATATAAATATAAGCCTTTAAAATATCACCATGGAATGAAGGTTTATTATACATTTCTAATATTATTGATTAGTTCATTTTTGCTGATGTTCTTAATAATTGGGTTTGAATTAACTCAAAGTCAAGGAACAATCTCCTTCGATGATATCTTCATTAATATTGGATTTAAGTATTTCATGATGAGTTTAATATCAATCGTTTTTACTATTCCGATTAGTTTAATCATTTATGATAAAGTATTAGCTTCGAAAGAAAGACAAGTTTATTGGACTTTATTGACACATCATACCATCGCAGAAAGTGATCACACTTTTCACTTAAAATTTGGGCGCACTCGATTTTACTTTTGCTCTCGATGTTCAGGAGTCGTCATTGGAGTTTTAATAGCAACATTTATAACACATTACATCGAATTGGTTACAAATGCTGTTATAAGCCCGGAGATCGCAGTTATCCTTTGCATTTTTTTACCTCTTATTGGAATGATCGATTGGGGTACCCAGAGATTAATGTTCCGCAAGAGTACAACGAGATTAAGAATTTTTACAGGCTTATTAATAGGGTCAGCCCTTCATTTTCTATATTTTACTTCTGTATATTATGTTTACATGATAATAATAATTGCTATTTACTTTGGAATATTATTTCTCTTGATCTATTTAGGAAATAGGAAATTATTAAAAGAAATACGAAAAGAAACCAATGAATTAGAGAGAGGTTGATGAATTTCAATTTTCTTTAATTAACCTATCTTAGAAATGATGAGCAAGATATTCATTCACGGACTTGAATCTTCTGGAAGGGGTTTTAAAGGTCAATATTTTAAAAAAATTTTTCCCGATATATTGACCCCAGATTTTACACCTTTTTCAGAACAAATATCAATAAGTGATTTACTTGAGATAAGGATGAAAGAATTAGAAATGCTGCTAAATGAATCGAGTGAATTGATTATTATAGGATCGAGTTTTGGCGGATTGATGGCTACATTATACGCATTTCGATATCCAGAAAAAATTAAATTATTAATTTTATTAGCTCCGTTTTTATCACCAAAATTTCTAAATTTAAAAAAAAACAATGAAATTAGAATTCCTACAATCATTTTTCATGGAAAAAATGATAATATTTGCCCCGTTGAGGAAACTAAGAGAATAGCGAGAAAGATTTTCCCAAATTTGACTTATAACATTGTAGATGATGATCATTATTTAAGAAAAACGGTTCAAAGTATAAATTGGGTTTCTTTAATTCACTCACATTAATAAAAAATAATTAAATTTAAACTCACAATGCTTTTGTAAACATTGGACTATAAAATATTTTAATAATTTTCAATCTATTTCTTAAATGTCAATAAAAATTTAAGGAAATTTACATTACAAGAATGATTTTTAATTATTTTTCAATAAAAAGTTAAAGAGATTTGCCTCAAAAAATGTTGTAAAAGTTAAATAAAATCTAGCATATCAAAATGTGAGAATCATAATGAAAGAAAAATTATATATATGTAGAACCTGTGGATTCGTGTTTCCTCAAGAATTAGCTCGCTTGATCGAGAATAAAACCCAAGTATATTGTGAAAAATGTGGTACCCCATTTACCTTACCTGGCATCCAATTTCGTCCATATAAAGCTAAACAAGAAAAAAAGGTTCAAATTAAAGATACTTTAAAACTAACAAGCACTCAGCATAAAAAACTCGTGCGAGCAATAAAAATTTTTGATAAATTTTCATACTTACCATTTTTGATATTTTCTTGCTTTGCTTTAGTAGGAATATCCCAAATATTCATATCATATGAGAATATTTTACCGATAATAAGCAATCATATAATGATACCAATTATTGGTTTATTAATTGTAATTCATGATGTTCAATATACTTCAAGAAAGATAAAGAAAGAGGAATTTGATGATATCTTCTTAGATCCTCTGATTTATGGGATATTGGGTTTATTCATTTTTGGTTTAAGTGTTTTTATTTTAATAAAGGGAATACTGGTCGTAATTTTAGTTTCATTAAAAGGTGAAGATGTATCTTCAAAAAGTTATGATTTAGGAGTCAAAGGTAAAAAATCCTTGAATTATATTTCCACTAAAGCAGGCTTTTTAATATTAGTAATAGGAATCTCTACTTTATTTGAAAAAAACTTAAATTTATGGGTTATAAGCTTAGTATTTAACTTGATAAAAGAGCCACTGCACTTTATAAATATTATTTGGTTAAAGTTCATGGCCGTAGGCATCGTTTCTTTATTTTTAATTATTATAGGAGCCATCATATTTGCAATTGATAAAAAATTTAGAGAGAAAATTGATAAGAATGATGTACTTGAATTAAGAGATAACATTAAAATTTTAATAATTGGAATTATTGGAACGGTTTTTTTCAACATTGGAATTATAATTTTAATTAAAGCAATCTTAATGTTAGTTTTAAGGTCTAGTAAACCCCCTCAAAAATTAACTCCCATCCCACCAGTGAGCATAGCAGAACTCAAGCGAGATCATGTAATGAAAAAGGAAGATTTTGTGAAAGAAAGTTTAGAAAAGGAAGAAATTGTAGAATTATCTGAAGAAAAACTAGATAAAGCCATTATTAAGGATGAAGAACCCCAAAAAATGGTTGATGACTATGATAAAACTATATTTGATCAAATAGAAGAAGAAGCTGAACCAGAGTCTGCTTCTAAGGAAATTAATTTAAAATTACATGATTCTTTCTTGCCAAGAAGAAATGAAAACGAGAAAAAAGTAGTTAAAAAATATTTTTCGAAGATTTTTAATGTATTATCTAAAAGCATTCGAAAAAAGATATTAGATTTAAAGATTCCAAGGAAAGACAAGAAATTATTAATAGAAGAGTTAGCATTTCTAACTGAAAAAGAACAAGTTAAATATATCGAAGCCATCGAGGAATTGTATAGAGAAATCCCCAAAAAGTTAATAAATAGGGTAAAAAAACTACCCAAGATGAGAGAACATCATTTTAATGAAATTCTTGAACAATTGAAACAAATGGATAGCCAAGAACAAGTGGAATATATACAATTTTTAGAGAATAATTCAAAATGAGAGAAGAAAAGGAAAAAAATGTCACTAGAAAAGCGTAGAGAGCCAAAGGAAACTGAAAGTGAATCAATTCTTAAAGAAAGTAATTTTAGGCAATTGGATTTCACGCCATTAGAATTGAAAAGAGAAAAGAAGGATGAAGTTATAGAAAGAGAGATTATAACTGAAGAGTTAATGGAAATAGAAAAAGATATTTTAGAAATTGCTAAAAAAATATTAAAATTAAAGAGATATAGCGCTGCATTTAATATTCAAGGAAAAACTAAAGAAGAAGTCCAAAAATTTCCAATAATTGAAAAATTATATGCTGCTTGCATCTCTAAATTAGCTTATAAAAAAGGATATAGTAAAGAAGATATTTTTTTAGGCATTAGAAATTTAGAAAAAAAATATTGGATAGTCACGAATGAAAGAAGGACTAAATTGGAGATTCTAGAAAATGAAAGATTAATGTCTATATTAAAGTTTATAAATAAATATCCTGGCATTCACGCTCGTAGTGAGAAAATTGAAACAGAATTAAAAATCACCAGAACTCCTTTTTTAAAGCATGCAATCACATTAGAACGTTTCAAGTTAATTAGATCTAAAAAGATAGGAAAAACGCTTCATTATTTTCCAATAAATACACCTGAAGATTTTGATGAATTAAAAGCACTCTTTACAAATTCACTTGTTGTAAAAATTATTGAATTGATCCTTAGAGATAAAGACATTACGATTTCAAGATTAGGAGAAGAATTGAACTTATACTCTGGAACGATTCAATATTACATTAAAAAATTGAGAGATGCAAATATATTAACAATACAAAAACAAGATGATGAGTCAAAAAAGTTGATCATAGATCAAGATTTATTGAAAAAATATAATGAGGTGTTTAAAGACCCTCCTTTTGTAAAGATCATTAATGAACTTGAGCATATAAGTTAATTAAAAGCTCTAATAAACTAGAAGATATTCTGCATGAAAATTTAAAATTTTTCAATTGAATGCAGCTTAAAATAAGGCTAAAAATCATTATTATAATTAAGAAATAATTTTCTTAATGTCTGGTAAAGAATTTATTAAAATTTTTATTGAATCATCAATGCCTTTTTCCAAATCTGGATGTATCTCTTTTGATTTGAGAAAATCGTTTTTTGGATCTAATGGAATATCAGAAACGGATAATATTGAAGCGCTTTTAATATTAAAAAGACTACTTAACAATAGTAAGATTGAAGATTCCATGTCAATTGAATTTATCTTGAGTTCTTTCATTGCCCTGATAAATTCAAAATCTTCACAGAACAAGGCGTCCGTGGTCCAGAGAGCGCATTCTTTAACCCTTGAACTTCCAATAATGGTTCTTGCCTTATTTAGTAGGATATTTTTTATATCTTCATTTGGTTTCACGATGGGAATCGTTTTATTTACAATAGAGAGGTTATTTATAGTTCCAAATGGACTATCTGCATATTCCATAAAATTAAGTAAACTCGGATTAATGCGAATGTAATGAGGAGTGACGCCATCATCGCAGTAAACTTTATTAGGTATGATAATATCGCCAATGTTTATTTGATTAAATTGATCTGGTATGCCTCCGCATACATCAACTCTTAATACTGCCTTAGTCTTGCATCTTTTTAGAGATTCCATCAAAATCGCCACATTTGGGCACCCTATTTGTGATCTAATAACGCTAACTCTAACCCCATTAAGAAACCCGTTATAAACTCTTCCATGAGTTATTTTATTCTTTAATTTTTGAACAATTTTTTTAGCTACATTTTTTATGGCAGGAAGGATTACAATCTCATTTACATTTGAAGGACTTGTTTCTAAGAACATTCGGACGATTTTTTCATTAACGCTGATGAATTTCAAGCCAAAATTTAGCAATTCACTTTTAATTCTATTTAACATTTTTCATTCATATTTTATTTTTTTAATATCTACTAGATAAATGAAAATTATCATAATTAATGAATCATTTATATTTCTAAGTAATAATCTTTAATACTTAATTAAAATAACTTAGATTATTACCGATGAAACTATTATACATTACTAAGTTAAGATTAGTTAAAAACTCATGCGATATATTGAAGATAATAAAATAACAAATGAATTTGTGGAACGATATACCAAAACCACGTATAGGATAGTAGGAGAACATAGACATTCTGCTATAAAACCTTGTCACTGGCTAGAGCAGAAATTAATGACTGGTAGAGAAAATCGTAACTGTTATAAAGGAGTTTTTGGTGTTCAAAGCCACAGATGCCTCCAGAATACTCCATCAATGCCTTTTTGTAACCATCAATGCGTTTTTTGCTGGCGGGATTTAGAATTTGGCTCTCTTGGAAGTAAATTTATTGTGGAACCAGATGAACCAGAGTCTTTAATTGATGAGATGCTCCGACACCATCGAGATATTATAAAGAATCATTTACATTTGAGGAGATTCTTAGATAATTATGAAATCATGATCGATATTCTCACCTTCATGGTTAAGGAGAAAGGGGTTCATAGTTTAAATTCTCTTTCAAAGAATCTACATATTAGCAAAACTAAAATTGAAAGAGCAATAAATCTCTTGAAAAATCAAAAATTTATCAATGCCACAGATTTTTCACTGAAAAATTTCAAAATAGATTCTGATATTTCTGATTGCATTAAGACTAGAGATGAAGTCGAGAAATTAATTAATCTGGAACTAACTACTCCCGATGAAATCATTCAAGCTCACACTGAAGCATTAAATCCAAATCATGCGGCAATATCGCTTGATGGAGAGCCTCTACTTTATCCTAAATTGAGTGGATTAATAGATGGTTTTCGCAATAGAAACATGACAACATTTGTAGTCACGAATGGAACTACACCTGAAATTCTTAACAGTTTAGAAGCTTTACCTTCTCAATTATACGTGACTCTCCCAGCACCTAATGAACAATTGTATAAGAAAGTATGCCGCCCCATGGTAAAAAATGGTTGGAAAAAAATCATGCAAACTTTGGAACTACTTGAATCTCTAAATTGTAGGACTGTTATAAGATTAACAGCCGTAAAAAATCTTAACATTTCAGAAAAATATGTTCGAAGTTATGTTAAAATAGTTGAAAAAGCAAATCCAAATTTTTTTGAAATCAAAGGGTTTACATTGCAAGCTAAAGCACTTCTCATTTCTGATCGCTTGAAAGCGAACAAACCCATTCAATATTTCTTTCCAGAATTCTCTGAATTAAGTGAATTTTCTAACTCCATTGAGGATTCAAGTAATTTCAAAATTATTTATACTAATGAACCGAGTAGAGATTTTCTTTTCGCAGTAAATTGGAATCCGAAAAAAGACCCTAAAATAACAATGCCATGATCATTTATTCTGCGTAATGAATAGTTTAACAATTTTAAAAGTCATTTTTCGAATATATCCTTCATTCTAAATTAAGATTTAGTTAACATCATTTTGATTTTTCAAGATTGATTCATTTAAGTTTTTCATCATAATTTTTTTGAATTTTTTTAACATTTTTTCACATATATGATGAAAAATCTCTTGAGATAATTTATATAAAGGATCTCTCCTTTTACCGCTTAACATGTATCTCATCTGTTTAGACTTGGAAGGCGTTTTTACGCCAGAAATTTGGATAAATATTGCCTTAAAAACTGGAATAGAAGAACTGAAGATTACAACTAGAGATGAACCGAATTATGAAAAATTAATGGATAAAAGAATTAAAATATTGAAAGAAAAAGGAATAACATTAACTCAAATTCAAGAGATAATTAAGAACATGGATTTACTTCCAGGAGCTAAAGAATTTATCGATTGGTTGAGAGAAAATACTCAATTTATCATAGTTTCAGATAGTTTTATCGAATTTACAAAACCTTTAATGAAAAAATTAGGATATCCCACAATTTTTTGCCACGAGTTAATAATTAATGAAGATAATTTCATCGTAGGATATGAATTAAGATTGCGTGACATGAAGGAAAATACTATCATCGCCATAAAAAAACTGAACTTCAAAGTTATTGCCATAGGCGATTCTTACAATGATATTGGAATGCTTAAACAAGCAGATTTAGGGATATTATTTAATCCTCCTTTAAATGTCGTGGAAGACTATCCTCAATTTCAAGTCCTGAACCATTATGACCAATTAAAGCAAATCATTTCAAATTATTTAGGATTACATGAAGAGGAACTAGCTTATTACAATATAAAATAGAGTAAAAAATAAGATCTTGATAATCAATATTTTTTCTTTGATAAATTATAGTATAAATTAATTATCTTTCTTAAAGCTCCTAAATTTATCTTTTTCAGAGCTGAAAATTCCAAATAAGGAATATTTCTATTGTTTTTAATGTTATATTCGCTTAAATTGACCATTTTAATACCAAATTCACGAGCAACATTCAGGAAAAGTTTTATTGCTTGATTCTTATCGAAATTAGAAATTTTATCGATCTTATTGAATACAACTAAGATTGGAATGTTAAATTCTAATAAGAAATTAATAAGCTCAATGCTCAGTGGAATGGTTGACTTATTTTTGAAGTAATATTTTTTTAACTCATCTTCAATCCTTAAAATATTAATGACTACAAGAGCAAAAAAATAATTATCATGATGTTTTTCAATATACTTAACAA
>Ga0190334_1000282_pt1 | contig 26526 bp, 28 predicted proteins | sample 48720478_MG_FD_161270 | JGI IMG/M metagenome (GOLD analysis project Ga0190334, IMG submission 161270) | Hydrothermal vent sediment bacterial communities from Southern Trench, Guaymas Basin, Mexico - 4872-04-7-8_MG | ecosystem: Environmental > Aquatic > Marine > Hydrothermal vents > Sediment ... | reverse complement strand
TTTGGAAAATGAGAAATTTATTTTGATAAAAACAAACGGTTTTATAAGGGAAACTCTTATAGGTGTTATGGCTTCTGTGTTATCAAGATCAAACATAATAGATAATCAAAAACTTGTAATAGTAAGCTCACATACATCTGATGAAAAAATAAAATTTTCTATCCGAAGTAATAGGGATGATTTGAATCTTAAAGAACTCTTAGGAAATCTTAAGCAAAACGTAGAAATTGACTATGGTGGTCATAAAAACGCAGCAGGGTGCTTTGTTGAGAAAGAACAGGAAGAAAAATTCGTAAAATATCTTCTGGAAGAGATAAATAGAAAATTTTATTAATATGCTTATTTTGGCATTCAAAAAATGGCAAAAAAGCCACAAAAAAAGAAATGGGTGCCCATAGTAACAGAAGTGCCGTATTTTAGACAGCAAGAGCTTGGTGAAACATATGTCGCTACGCCAGAAGATGCTATTGGAAGACCTATAAATGTAAACCTTATGTATCTGCTTAATGATCCAAAAAAGCAAACCATAACAATAAGGTTTAGGATCACAAAAGCAAAAGGAGAAAAAGTTGTGGCTGAAATTACTGGTTTGGATACGAGTGCTGCTTATTTAAAAAGGCTCAGCAAGATGTCTAAAGGAAAAGCAGAACAATCTCTTGCTTTGAAAACTAAAGATAATGTGCCTATCAGAATCAAGGTCACAGCTTTTGTAAAACATAAATCACCAAGATCAACACTTACCGCAATAAGAAAAACGATCAAAGAATTTCTTGAAAAGGAAACATCCACAAAAAATTTCGACAAGCTAATGCAAGAAATAATTTTACAAAAAACCCAAAAAGATCTTTATAACATGCTTAAAAAGACAACTCGTTTAACAGCCGTTCTAGTAAGAGCTGTTAGAAAATTGCAATAGAAAAATTTAAATTCCAGATTTTTGCCTTTACTTTAAGCCTCGGTAGCTCAGTGGTAGAGCAGCTGGCTTGTATGAGTTTTTGAGGCTTACAATGAAATAAAGAAACCAGCAGGTCGGGGGTTCAAATCCCCCCCGAGGCTTTTTATTTAAAATCAAATATTTGTTAGAGTTAGACCTTTCAAGACAGTAAAGCTTTAAAAGAACTAAACAATTAAAAACACAAAACTCAAACTCAGAAGCGGGCCCATGGTCTAGTGGCTATGACGTCGCCTTGACGTGGCGAAGGTCGAGGGTTCGATTCCCTCTGGGCCCATTAAAAATATTTAAATACTAAACAATTTTCAAAAATATATGCAAAAAAGAGCAGCTGTTAGTACATTTATTATTCTTGGTTTTGTGTTGTTAATTATTGCTGGAGGAATATTTATTACAAGAAGTTATTTGTTGAAATCTGCTCTTGAGAGGGAACTTTCTAAAGCAGCTGCTGTTCCAGAAAAAGCAAAACCCATTAAAAACTATTTTGATGAATGCCTTTACAAACTTTCTTTAGAAACAGTAAGAACAGCCGCAATGCAGGGTGGTTATCTTGAAATTCCTAATTACGATTTACCCATAATACCAAGAATGCCTTTTGGGAATAGACTAAGCTATAATGGCTTAGAAGTACCATACTGGTTTTACGAAACATCTAATGGTGTGCAGCGCTACCAGGTTCCCAGTTTGGAAACTATTAAAAAGCAAATTTCTGAAAATATAAAAGATAAATTTATCAAATGCGTAGATGATCTTTCACAATTTTTTGATCAAGGGTATAGGTTTGATATAAATACAACAAGAAGTGCAGAAATCGAAATCCAAGACGATAAAATAATAGTTCATGTTAAAATGCCTGTTTATATTCACTTGCAAGATTTTAACTTCTTGCTTGAAGATCACTTTGCTGAACTAGAAGTTCCTTTTGGTAGGATGTATAAACTTGCTAAAGTCTTGCATGACTATGAAGACAAAACAAACTTTCTTGAGCAAAAAACAATGGATGCCTTAATTGCTTCACCAAATGTGCCTGTTTCTGGAACAGAGTTTAGTTGCGAACAAAAAACCTGGTCTAAAAGTAAGGTAATAGAAGCAGCGAAAGATGCTATATTTTTTAACATAGGTGCTTTGCGTTTAAAGGGTTCGAGATATGTTTCACTAAACAAAGAGATGAGATATTTCACCATAGACCCTGGAATGGACGCATTTGGTTTGGATGCCATGTTTTTATACAACAAAGATTGGCCTACTCTTATTGATATAGCACCATCTGATGGAGACCTGCTTAAGGCAGATCAATTTTCACAAGCATTGGCTGATAAGGTATCGCCTTTAATAACAAATTTTATTTGCATCAATGACTGGAATTTTGTTTACAATGTATACTACCCTGTTTTAATAACATTTGTCGATGAAGACGCCTTAAACGGAGAAGGATTTATTTTTCAGTTTGCAGAAATGGTTATTCTCAAGAACAACCAACCAAGAGAAAACAAAGCAAACCTTACAGAATTTGGAAGGCTGAAATATCCTATTTGTGAAAACCCGAATACAGAAGTAGATGTTTATACTTATTACCTTAACAAAAATGAGGAACTCGTTCCCTTGGGAAATGTTGATGTCTCATTTAAATGCTTTACAAGAAAGTGTTATATAGGAAAATCACAGCTTAGCAATGGAGATGCAATGTTGCATGCTTTATTCCCACAATGTTTAAATGGTTTGGTAATAGGAGAAAAGCAAGGGTATTACAAGGATGAAGCATTAATTTCAACAAACAAACCACAGGTGGTTGCTTTAATTTTAGAACCCTTAAAGAAAGTTAATGTAACAATTAAACTTATAGAAAAATCTAATGGTAGAATTCGCGATCCTTACGAGAGTGAGCAAGTGATTGTTAAAATGTTAAATAAAAATAATAATTTTGTTATGTCTTTTGTTTCTACAGGAAGCAATGAAGTAGAGCTTATTCCTGGTGAATATAATGTTGAAGCTATTGTTATTGGGAATAGTACATGGCCAATAACAATTCGTGGTGATGAAGTTGAAATTTGTGTGCCCAAGAAATCAATACTTCCTTGGAATATTATTAAAGAAGAAAAAGAATGCTTTACACAAAAAATGGAAGATATTACTGTAGATCAAGTTATTAAGGGGGGCGTAAAATTTGACTTTGAGCTTACAAGAGAAGAGCTATACGAAGACGAGCTAACAATTTATGTTATGGTAGATTATATTCCACATAACTATGAAAGCTTGATGTATGTTTACTCTGCACTAACAGAAAATGCGAAGCATCCGTACTTTAGATATCCTCAATAAGGCTGTTGTACAAATCTGTTTACTCTTAGTAGTAGCCTTGCCTATTTCTTCTAGCCTGGCTAGTGCTCAATTCTTTCTTATTGGATCGGAAACTCATGATCTGGGAGAAGCAATAGCAATCGAAGTTATTGATTACGAGCCAGCTGTTCTGAAAAGCCAGCTTATTGAAGAAAGAAATGTTCCTATTTATGTGCATCTGCGTGCAATAACACCTGGCGAATTCTTGTTTGGCGAAGAAGGGCCTGAATATGAGCCATTTATTTCTAAGCCTTCTATTAAAGCAGTAAAAATAATCCCTTCTCCAGAAACGATGCGTTATGTAACTTTTCCAAAATTTGTTCCACCTGCTGTAAAGGAAAATTGGAGACTTGATAATTTTGGATATCTAATTCTTGTTTTAAAGCGCATAAGAAACGAGTCTGCTGTGCCTGATAGATTGGACCTTAACTTTACAGCAAGGGTATACTTTGATTTTACCAGGGGTTTTGGCGATGTTAATATGGTAGATCTCGTGCTAAAACAAATGCCAGATGAAGAAACATGGAAACGCGAGAGAGCTAACTATGAATCATTCTGGAATGGAAAAGGCTATTTAAGGCTAATAAGCACAAGAGGCAGCACAGCAACAATTCAGCTTTATGGTTCTGGAATGAATTATCTTTTCCTTCCAGCAAAACCCGGTGAGGAACAAGTTAACAAAGGGGTCTTTACCATAACAGAAGGCGAAACAGTTACACTTTCTTTGCCAGGCACTTCGCCATTTTTTGGAGATAGGTTTAGGCTTAAACTTAATAGGATTTCTTCGCCAGAAAGAAAGGCTCTTCTAGAAATTAACACCCTGGGCAAAGTAAAGATAATGGAACTTTCAAAAGGCATGCCAATAGCTTATGATTCAGAATGGTATGTTGCAGATATTGAAGAAAATTCTGTTGTGTTAAAAGACGGTCATGGAAACATAGCAACGCTAACCTTAAAAACAAAAGAGAGTACAGAGAAAATATCCGAGGTTACTAAAGATAACATAAACTATTATGAATCAACATTGTGTAAAGATTATGAAAAAGACAGCCTTGAAACCACTTTTGGAAATCTAACCAATAAACCCGAATCCGAAGATGCTATAAGGGCATTGTGTATGGCAATAAGATATGCAAAAGCTTCTATTTCTGATAATCAGAAACTTAACGATTTGGCTTACAAATTTATTGGTGATGCTTATTATCAAATGGCTGATTATTTGAAACAGCTCCATAAAGATGAGCAAGCATTGAGGGATTCAGAAGGTGTTGCAAGAGGATTAGCTTTACATTACTATCAACTTGTTATTTCAAGATCACCTGAAATTTCAAGAAAAATAGATGTGCTAAGAGAGAATTTATTTGCTAGAGCTTCTGAGCCAGCTTATTTAGAAAATGAAAATAGAGCAGTAAAACTTCTTTACATAGAAGAAGTGGCAGCAGCGGAGAGAACACAAGCAAAAATAAAATTAGTATCTCCTGGTGGTGTAGAGAAAGAAAAAATGACTTTTGAAGACGAGACTATTGTCAGCGGCGTGGACAATTCTAAAAATAAAAGATTTTATTGGAAAATTTCACAAATTGGCGATGGTTTTATTGTTGTTGAAAAGTGCTATGAAGGAAAAAAGACTTGTGGTGAATCCAGACAGATCAACAAAGGAGAATGGAGAGAATTAGAAACGCAATTTGATAAAGATGGAAATATTGTTAGTAAAACAAGAATATTCTTAACAGAAACAAGAGTTCACAAGGAGGCATTTGTTTCTATATTCCCAGGTGGTGGTGAAGAAGTTTATGCCACAACAAGTTTCATGGTGCATATACCAATAGAAAAAAGGCTCATTAAATTTACACCAGAGGAAATTAAAGATATGATAGAAAAAACACAGGAGCAAATAGACAAAATTGAAAAATATATCACACAACTTGAAAAAATTATCAAGACATGGACACAGCTTTGTTTTGCAACTTTTGGTGCGCTTGTTGTGAAGAATGCCTTAATTGGTGGACCAACAAAACATATTGCAAGAAAAGAAGTTGTACCTTATTACAAGAAACTTTGTGAAAAAGAAGTTGATCTTGGTAGTTATGCCACTTTTGATGATTGTATGATGCACTATTCTAAAGAGATAAATAATGCGGTAAGTGAAACTTCTGAGGCTATTGAAGAAGGCAAAGAATGGATTAAAAATGAAGAATACTTAAGGGAGAAAGAGCTCAACGAACTAGGAGTTACTAAAGAAAATTGGAATAAATTTAGAAATCTCTATGAAGTGGCAGGAGTATCATTGCCTATTGATGAAGAAACCCTTAAAGAGTGGAAAATTTATTGTTCTTTGAAAGACAAAAGTGACCTTAAAGAGTATAGAGATTATGCAACTGCAAAATGTAGAGAATTAAATGAGACTATATCCAACAAGGTTGGTGCTTATTCAAGGGTTCTCGGTGTGCTTAGAGACGATGAAAAAAATAAATTAATAAATAAAGATTCTTTTCGCAGGTTACCACAAAGTGAAAAGACCGAATTGGTTTCTAGATTTGTTTCGCTTAGAGATATAGCGTTGGGGGGACTAGAAAAAGAGGAAATCAATGTGGATTACATCGAGAGTGAATTAAAAAGTAAACTTAATAGAGAAGTCAATGTCGAGTTGCTTCCAATAATTTCTGAAACAAGCAAAGGAATAAAAGGGTATGATAAGGATTTACGCCCAAAAGACCTTATTAAAATTTGTATAAAAGATGGTGAGGAATATGATGTTGGCAAGTCAGAGTGTACAACACCCCTCTTGATAGGTGGCTATACAATTTACAAAGATAAAGATAAAGATGGTAATAACTATTATATTTCTGCACAAGAAAAACGCATTTCTGATATTGGTATAAGAAATAGTTATGCAAAACATCCAAACATAGAGTTTGATGAAAAAGGAAGGCCATATTGCTTACCTGCTGGAAAAGATGGAAATTATTACAGAATTACAGCTTACACGACCACAGGTGATCCTCAATATGGTGCATTTGAACTTTGGAATGTTGGACCAGATGGTTTGCTTTGCACAGAAGATGACATCTTGTTAAAGGATCCTTCAAGAGCAGCTAAGGAAGATTATCAGCAAGTTCTTAGCCTTACTAGGATGGTTCTAGCAAAAGGCAGGTGCAAGGAAGGTGGATTTATTGTTATTGGCTCCACAAAGTTTTGGTGTAGCGAACGTGCCAGACAGCATGAAAGAATGCTTACATCAGCTAAATGCTATGATATTATGGACCCAGAAGATTGTAGAGTCTTGTTTGGTGTTTGTGATCCTGTTTTATGTCCACCATCAAGATTTAATCTAGGAGGAAATTGGCCCCTTGGTCCAGACGAAAGCGTTGTTGAAAAAGGTATTGTTGGTTCAGTAGTTTTAGGATTGCATAACTTTAATATTCCCTATGAGCCATTACCAGTCTGCTTGCCAGGAATTCTTGCTGGATTAAAAAATATAAAATCGTTGCTTGAAGGTTATGTCTCTTGCTTACATACAGCTTTAATTAAAAATGAAAACATTGGTATTTGCGATAAAATTAGATCTATTGGTGTTTGTGAACTTCTTTGGAGAGAACTTGTTAATATTTACAAGCTTAGAGGAAGTATTGCTAACATAGTTGCGGAAAAGATTTTTGGAAAGGACTATGAAGGCGGAGGCGAGTATCTTAACTTTATGGATACTGTGAATTATGTTTCGGATTCTGTGAAATACTTTACAAAAGAGTATTCAAGTTCATTTTTCGCTGCCTATAAGGGAAGAACAACACAAGAAATTGGAACAGAAATTTGTAAGCAGGCAATATTCGGGAAGGGTTTTGAAGTTGGCGACTTTATTGAGCAACTTTCTGAACCAGAGAATCCACCACAATTTTTTGCTATGGTTGATGAAACACCATGGGCTGTAAAGGTTTCAGAAACGTATTTACCAGAACTTGGAATGCAGCAATACCCACAGTCAGCATATTCTGTTTACTATCATATTTATGCTGGAACCGTGCCTGAGTTCGCAAGAAAGGGAGAAGCAAGAGAAGGAATAAGATATGCTGTTCACTTAACAGATGGTTACAGGTTTTTACCAGTTACAACATCAAATCCAAGTGTTGTTTACAAAACAATTTCTTATGGTGATTATGTTGATGAGAATATAGAAACTTTTGGGCCTAGTGGATTGAATCAAATTTGTGTAGAGATTAACGGCAAACGCGAATGTGGATTTGGAAAGGTTAGCACAGATTTCTCAGTTCAATACATAAGCGATTTGATACAAAAAGACGAACTTGGAAGAAAAATAAATAGTATGGAAGAATGCATACCAGATGCTAGCAGAACAACTCCAACATTAGGCAGCTTGATATTGCCAAGACAATATGGTATGTTTAGCACAGGCATCGTAAGAACTTGCTCCGCTGTCAATCCTGGTTTAGGAAGGGGCGAGGAGCATTATTGGAAGGTTGTTGGAACATGTGGACAAGATCCCCAAACAAAGAGAAGTCTTGGCTATTGCTGGCTTGATACAAGAACAATAACAATCCATGACCTTGAAAGATATAAAACTGTAAAGGCCAATGTTTACATAACTCATGAAAACATAACAAAATGGGAACAGCTTAGTGAGGAAGAATTTAAAAAATATCTAGGCCCCGAACAAAGTAGGACATATTTAGAAATTTTAAATGAAGATTTTGAAAAATGTACGGATACCGAATGTTATGAAACATTAATAATAGGAAATCCAACTAGGGAAGATTTAAAGACAGACATCTTTACAGTGAATTACAATATTCTTGATGATTATTCATTAGATCCTATTGTTTCAATAAATGCTAAGTTAAAGATCGCTGAAGGTTTAATTAAAAGCGTCATAATAGCCGTTCCACTATCAACCACTTCTCCATCAGAAACTCACCAGATAGAAAAAGGAGCCGAGGGTGGGGGAGAAAAGCCACCTTCTAAACCCCCTGAAAATGAGCAGGAAATAGAAACGTCTTCAGATCTCATAAGAAAACTTTATCAAGAACATGTCAAAGGAGCGTATACGCAATTTATAGGCAAGCCATATGATTGCGCTGATTTTGCTATAACTTTGCTAAAGAGCTTTACAGATAAGTATCACCTTAACCTAAAGTTGTATAATGACAAAAACAATAAATGGTATTCTGGAGAGTTGAAAAGCTTAAAGGAAGCAATAGCATCAAATCACTTATTTAACATTAATAATACCTACCCAATTGAAGATATGGGGGTTGGGGATTTGTATATAGCTAAGCGTGGAATAAAAGGAAACTACGGAGACGTGATTGTAAGAGTCAACGAAACCACTTGTGCGAAAGGGAATATGCAGAGCGAGAATGCGCAACAGAAACCATTGCCTGTTGAAATAGTCGGATGCCCAGATAAAGATCCAACTTATCAAAAGAGGGGATGGAACTTTTCTAGCATCATACAAATACCTTCAAATTACAAAGCTACTAAGGGTTATATTATAATTGTTAATCCAAAATCGCAAGAGTTTGGAGGGGTAGTATGGAAAAATGTACAACATATTATTAAGTGGGAAATACAAAGGACTATAAGAAACAACAAAGGCGAAATTATTGGGACAATTTATAAAATAAAGGATCCTACAATTTCTTGTTATAAGATAGATGCTGACGAACATAAATGCAATTTGTTGGAGCCGGTTTTAGAATGTTACACAAAAACTAGTTGGTTAAGGAGGGCATTCAATAGGCAGCTTTGCCTACCTTGTCCAAAGGAAGAATCTGGTTGCGGAAAACTAGACAGTAAGGCTCGTGCAGAATGTAGTATATGTGCAAAAAGTATACAATATCCTTCTATTGAAAAGTATATAAATTTGAACGCAAAGGGACCTATAACATATTTTCCACTTAGCGACCCGCCCAACAATAATACAAAATTTAAAATAACCTTGCAAATAGAAGTGGTAAATAAAAAAGAAAATGACGGGGTTAAAGATGTAGAATTTAAAGTGCTCAACAATTTCAACCCAGATAAATTCTCTCTAGTTCCAGGAGGAAGTGTTACTCTAGAAGGATATGGGAGAAGGATCAGAATAACCCTCTTAGAATTGAGAAAAGGATTTCAATTAAAAATCGAAACCATTTCCTCGGATTGTAGATACGTTAAAAGAGGATTAGTAGGCACAACCCCAGAAGAGTGTAATGAAATGGACTTAAAGGGGAAGACCGAAGGGGGAAATGCCATCATAATTGAGGATTGTTATTTACCTTCATATACTTCTTGTGAGCCTTGTCCGAATGATTGTTCTAAATTAAAAATACCTTTAGAATGTGAACAATGTATTGGGTGTGAATGGAAAGATGGTAAATGTAAAGAGAAAGAAGAAAAGTAGCAAAGGAATTATAGGTTTCAATCTCGCAGTGTTTATAATTATAATATTGTTGCTTATCTTCCTACATTCAAAGACAATCTCTTATCAATATTCCTTATTGGAATTTAGTCAAAAGATTTCATATTTACAGCAGAATATTAGCGAAAATGTTTCTGGAAGTTTGCCAGCACTTACAACAGCTTTAGAAGAATTTACACCAAAGATAAAATCTTTCATGCGTTTTGTTTTCTTTTGGTTGCCATTGGTGTTTTTCCTAGCGTTTATAATTACACAAGCACCAAAGTATTACTTGCTGAGCAAAAAGAAAAAATTAAAGGGGTTTCCAAATTATCTTGCGCAATTCTTTGTTTTTAATTTGCCATTCTTTTTAATTTTTTATTTTATTTTTAAGAAGGTACTTTTTTCATTGAGCATAGCTAACTTTTTCGCATTCCTCGAATTTTGTGTATTGATTTATTATTGTTTTTTTGTTTTTTATTTTCATTTAAACTGGAATTTTATTAATACGTTTAAAATTTCTCTTAAGAAAATTTTTAACAAGAAAAATGTTAAGCCTTTCTTATTGTATTTGCCATTTTTAGTTATTTGCCCCCTTGTTTTCTTGACTACCTTGTTTATAGTTGTTTTTTCCTTAAGCTTAGCTTACCCTTATCTTTCCATTCTAACAATAATCCTTGTTTTGCTAACTTGGCTTATTTCCGTATTAGAAACAAGAATTGCTGATTTACTTGTTTAGAATTGCTTGCTTAAAAATTCTATGCGGGGGGCAGGATTCGAACCTGCGCAGGCACTAAGCCACCAGGTGTCTTACTTCATTGCAAAGCTCTGAACACCTAAAGTCCTAAGCTTGGCCTTTAAAAATCTGGCCCGTTTGACCACTCCGGCACCCCCGCATAAAATCAAGCAAGAATTACAATTTAAAAATTTATCTCTTTTTCTGTTTTCTCCTCTTCTTTTTTAACCAAGCATAACTTCTAAGCTTGCTTGACTTGCCAAATCCGCAATGAGAGCAAACTTTTTTTGATTTATGATAAGATCTCCTTCCACAGCGTCTGCAAATAGTACAAGCTACTTTTCCAGATTTTTTACCCATAGAAGGTGTTCCCTTTGTCATTTTTAAGCGTAAGAAATCATTACTATTGTATCGCCCCTAACAAATGTTGTTCCAAGTTTTCTTTTTATTTCTCCATTCTCGCGTTCTTCTGCATCTTCAAGCACTGTGTTGATATGGATATCAAAAGCTTTAAGCACACCAACTAGTTGCTTGCCGTTTTTTAGTTCAACAATTACTTTCTTGTTTCTTGCGTTGTTTAAAGCATCCAAAGGTCTTTCAAATTCCATTTAGAAAATTGAAATCTTTTAATATTTAAATTATTCGGTTTTAAAAGTAAACAAAAGATTTTTAAATATCTTAGCAAATATTTTTCAGTTATGAGAGCGACAACAAGATCAAGAAGGAAAATTACTGGTGGGTTGTATAGAGATTATAGAAAGAAAAAACTTTACGAACTTGCTGGCGAACCAACACTAACCAGCATAGGGAAAACAAAAAGAAAAATTGTAAGGGTCAGAGGTGGAAACACTAAAGTAAAGGTTCTTAGCATAGAAAAAGCAAATATTTATGATCCTAAAACAAAAAAACACCAACTTGTTAAAATAAAATCTGTTCTCGAAAATCCTGCTAACAGACATTATATTAGAAGGAACATAATAACAAAAGGTTGCATTATTGACACAGAACTTGGAAAGGCAAAAGTAACAAGCAGACCGGGCCAAGAAGGTGTTGTTAATGCTGTGTTAATATAATTTTATTTGTATATTTTAAACATATTTTCTTTTAAAGCCCCATAGAAAATTAAGTCAATCCTTAAAATTTTTAAATTTTGCTTAAAAAAACGAAAGATTTATAAATAAGTTATTAATTCTATTTATAAAGTTTTGTTTAATTGTAGGGTGGTTAAAAAAATGCCTATTTCCTACATAAAGAAATGCCCAGAATGTGGTTCTACAAATCTTAAGATAGACAAAGAAAAAGGTGAAGTTGTTTGCAATTCTTGTGGATTGGTCATAGAAGAAAAGATGGTTGATTTTACACAGGAATGGCGCGAATTTGAGGATAAAGAAACCTCAAGAAGAAGAGTTGGGCAAGCTTTAACCTATACGAAATATGACAAGGGTCTTGGAACTAGCATTGGTCAAACAGGAGAGCTGTTTAAGCTTGAAGGTAAAGAAAGAGACAAATTCTTTAGATTGAGAAAATGGCAATATAGGGTTTCAACCGCAATTGAAAGAAATTTGAAGCTTGCATTAGCAGAGCTAAAAAGAGTTTCTTCTTTGCTTAACCTTCCAAAATCTGTTGATGAAGAAGCCTCAAGGATTTACCATCTTGCTGTTCAACGTGGATTGGTTAGAGGCAGAAGCATGGAAAGTGTAGTTGCTGGTGCTTTGTATGCTGCTTGCCGTAGAAACGAAGTTCCAAGAACACTTGATGAAATTTCAGAAGCTTCCGGAATTGATAAGAAGGAAGTTGGAAGAACTTATAGGTTTATAACAAGAGAGCTTGGAATTAGAATCATGCCGAGTGACCCTGTTGATTATTTGCCAAGGTTTGTTTCTGCTTTAAAGCTTAGCGCGGAAACACAATCAAAGGCTGTTGAGATTTTAAAGAAAGCCCAAAAAGCAGAACTAACTTCCGGAAGGGGCCCTACTGGGTTAGCGGCTGCAGCATTGTATATTGCTGCTTTGTTAAACAATGAGAAGCGTACACAACGTGAAGTTGCTGATGTTGCTGGAGTAACCGAGGTTACAATTAGAAATCGCTATAAAGAATTGATTAAAGAATTAAAGCTAAAAGATAAACTTAAAGAAAAGAAAATCGAAGAAAAATGAAAGATCTTGTTGAGTTGATGGAACTTTTAAGGGAGAAGTATTTAAGTAAGACATTAGAGGAGGGCTTTAGTTATTTTTTTCCAGGAGAAATTAAATTGGAAGAAAAACCAGCAGATTATACATTAAGCCTACGACCTGACCCACTTGAAGAAGAAAAGGAAATTTTACAGAAAATACTTGGCCATAATCTTTATGATTATTAAACAGAGATATCCATCAAATCTTTTGCACATTCTACATTTGGAAATATTTTTTTTGCCTCTTCTTTAAGCCAAGAAACATTTTTGTAGCGCTGAGAGAAATGTGTAAGCACAAGTTTTTTAGCATTTGACCTTTTTGCTATTTCTGCTGCTTGCTTTGCTGTTAAATGTGTGTATTCCTTAGCTTTTTCTTCAAGATCAGAAAGATATGTGGCTTCACAGATTAGCAAATCTGCATCTTTTGCAATTTTATAACAATTTTCACAAACTCTTGTGTCTGCTATTACAGCAATTATTTTGCCTTTTACCAAAATCGTGCCTTCTTTAGCAGTAATTTTTTTACCTTTCCAAACTATGTCTTGGCCTTTTTGCAACTTTCCAAGCAAGGGATGTTGAACAAGTCCGAATTTTTTTGTATATTCAATGTTAATTTTTCTTCTATCTTTTTCCACAAATCTTAACCCAAAACAAGGCGCTGTGTGTTCAAGTTTATATGTTTCTAAAATAAAATCTTTGTTTTCGAAAATTTTTCCATCATGCTCCAGAACATGTGTTCTAATCTTTAGTTTTTCAAAAGTTCCAAGTTTTTTTATGAAATTTATAAACTCATTAATACCTTTTGGTGCATAAATATCAAGAACCTTTGAATAATCATTAACTTCAAGATTTTGCAAAAACCCTGGCAGTCCAAAAATATGATCTCCGTGGAGATGTGTTAAAAATATTTTTGTTACTTTTGTTGCTTTAAGATTAGCAAATTTAAATTGCCTTTGCGTGCCTTCACCACAATCAACTAAAATATTTTCATTCTTGTAGCTGATTAGCAAACTAAACAAATTCCTTTCTTTTGTTGGTTGCATAGCCGATGTGCCAAGAAAAACAACTTTCATAAAAACAGAAATTCAACGATATTTATAAAGTTTTATATTTGTTTCTAGGTTTTCGATGTAAGCAAGCATAGAATAAAATTTCCATAAAAAGAAATTTTTTGCTTTTTCTAAGGTATCTTCAGATTTTTTCAAATCTAACTTATAACACTCTGCAATATAGCTAGAACCAAGAACTTTTCTTCTTTTTTCCTCTAATTCTTTTGCAGTATAAAACAACCCCAATTGAAGCCTTAAATCTCTGTAAAGATTTATGCTCCAGGAAATGTGTTTAGAAGTAACCTCAGGAAAATCTTGTTCCCAAAGTTCCTCCTCAGAAAGCCCCAATTCTTTTTTAATAATTTCCAACATATCCTTGCTTAAAATACTAGCACTACGATGCTCAGCTGACATCCTTATTTTTACCGGTATAAAAACTTAAATAATTTTCGAAAAGCTTTTTAAATAAATGTGCTCTAAATTAAAAAATGGAAAAGATTCATGGCTTACTTGTTGGAAATAATGTTATTGCAGATTTTGATGGTTTAGCAAAAGAACTCTACGATAAATCGCGTTATGGTGAGCCTATTCAACACAGTAAAATCCAATATGCATTAATAGAAGCACTCTATTTAATGGAAAGAGATAAGCTAGAAGTTGTTGAAAAAAGAAAGCCCCTAACTTTTGAACAATTCTTAAAAAAGGCAAAATCTCTTGAGCCGAATTTTTGGGTTAGATATTGTGTTTACAAGGATCTTAGAAAGAGAGGATATATTGTTAAAACTGCTTTAAAGTTTGGAGCAGACTTTAGAGTTTATGACAAGGGTGTCAAGCCAGGAGAAGAACATGCAAAATGGATCGCTTATCCTGTCCATGAAACAGAAGTTACAAGCTGGTATGAGTTTGCAGCTAAGAACAGAGTCGCCCATAGCACGAGAAAAAGATTGTTGATTTGCATTGTTGATGAGGAAGGAGATGTTACCTATTATGTAGTTGCCTGGACAAAACCATAAAATGGCAGAAGATTTTAAACAAAAAATTATTTCACACTTGCAGAAAAATGGTCCATCTTTACTAGTCCAGCTTTCAAAAGTCATAGAAAAAGATACAATCCTAACAGGAGCTTTGCTTTCTGACTTGGCAAAATCAAAAAAGATTAAAGTTAGTTTCTTGAAATATGGAACATCGCCTTACTATTACCTTCCAGGCCAGGAAACCATGCTTGAAAGGTTGCTTTATCCTACATTAAAGGAAAAAGAGAAGGAAGTTTTTGATATGCTTAAGAGGAAACAGATTCTAAAAGATTCTTCGCTTGAACCAGCACAGAGAGTAATTGTAAGAATGCTTAAAGATTTTGCTGTTCCTGTGCAGGTTAAAAAGGATGACACAGAAATTTTATTCTGGAAATGGCACAGCCTTAGCGATGAAGAAGCAAAAGAAAAAATTCTAAATTCAATTTCAGAAAAAAAGGAAGAAAAATCTTTGGAAATAAAAAAAGAAACCGGGCTATTAGCAGAAATAAAACCACAATCCAAAACAGAAGCCAAAGAGAAAACAAAAATCCAAGAGTCAAAAATAATACAAAGCTCTTTAGCAAAAACAGAAACCAAAACAGAGACCCAAGGGGAATACAAAAAAGAAGCCAAAAAAGCAGACTTTTATACAACTTTAATTTCACATTTACAAAACCTTGGTGCAGAAATAATAGGCGAGCAAATAATAAAAAAGAACAAGGAAGTAAATTTTATTCTTAATGCTCCATCAAGTTTAGGTAAGGTAAGGTTTTTTGCAAAAGCCCTAAACAAGAAAAAAATAACAAATGCCGATATTTCCTTAGCATATAATGAAGCCCAGCAAGTTGGGTTGCCATTGTTAATGATATCTTCAGGAGAATTCCCAAAGAAAGCCAACGAATTTGTTTCTAAAAAGTTAAAAGGTTATGCGCTGTTTATGAACATAAAATGAATTATATCTTTACATTCGGAAGAGATAGAGACCTTTCTTTATTAGAAGTTTACAATTTTCTAAAGGCAAATTATAAATTTAAAGTAGTTGAGCTTGCAAAAAAACTTGCTATTTTTCAAATAGAGAATTTTAACCCACAAAAAGCAATTTCACGCTTGGGTGGTGTTGTTAAAATCGCTAAAGTTCTTGCTAATGGTGTCGATGCTGTTGAAAAAGAAATCTCAAAAATTGATGTTGAAAATAAAAGAATAAATTACTCTATAAGCACATACAATTCAAAAATAGGAGATTTTGTAAGGGAATGCCTAAAGCAACATTTTAAAGAGCTAAAAGTAAAAGCCATGCTTAAAAGAGCCAGAACACCTTCACAGATTATTAAAAAGAAAATATTCCCTCAGGGCTTGGATTTTATTGTTTACAAAGAAATGCTTGCAAAAACAGAAGCCTTGTTTAATCCTGAAGAACATATTGCTAGAGACATTGAAAGACCAAGAAAGGACTATCTTAAAACAATCTCTATAAGACTTGCAAAAATCCTTATCAATCTTGCCTCTATAAAGCCTGGTTCACTAATGTTGGACCCTTTTTGTGGGTATGGGACAATATTACAAGAAGCCTTGCTCATGGGAATAAACTGCATAGGCCTTGATGTTAATAAGAGCTCAATAAATGCAGCTTCTACAAATTTAAAATGGCTTAAGAAGAATTACAAGTTTAATGCAAATTACAAGCTAATAGTTGGCAATGCAAGAAAACTTTCAAATTTTGTAAAAGAAAAAGTTGATGCTATTGTTACAGAGCCTTATCTTGGGCCTTTTATAAGAGGGAGGCTAACACCTAAAAAACAAGAAAGCTATTCTAAAAAATTAATTCCATTGTATAGAGAATTCTTAACAGAAGCCGCTAAGGTTTTAAAAAAGAATGCAAAAATCATTGTTATTTTGCCAGAATTTGTTGGAAGCAAACCAATTCCATTTAATAAGTTTAGCATATGTAAATTTCCAAAAATAAGTGTTAATCCACCCATTAAATATGGCACGAAACAAAAGCTAATAAGGAATGTATTTGTGCTTGTAAGAAAGCAATAATTTTAAATACCTTTCTGTTATAGAATTTTAAACGGTAACATGGGTAGGATAAGGACAGCATTGGTTAAGAGGGTAGCAGGAAATTTATTAGAACAGTATTCTGATTTATTTAAACCAAACTTTGAAGAGAATAAGAGGCTTGTAATGGAACTAACAGATGTTAGCTCAAAGAGGCTACGTAATATAATAGTGGGTTATATCACTAGAATGAAGAAGAAAGAATCCACTAATGTTCGACAATAAGGAGGTGAGCACATGGCGGAAAACCAAGAAGCTAAAAAAGACGACAATGTGGTATATGTGGGAGGAAAACCATTTATGAATTATGTAACAGGAATCGTGATGCAATTTACAACACAAAATGCAAAAGAAGTGACAATAAAAGCTAGAGGAAAATTTATCAGCAGAGCAGTAGATGTAGCAGAAGTAGCAGCAAAGCGTTTTTTAGAAAACCAAATTAAGGTAGATAACATTAAAATAGACAGTGAAGAATTCCAAAACAAGGATGGCAAACAAGTTAGAGTAAGTACAATAGAAATAACTTTGAAGAAAATATAAAAAACTTTAAATATACTTCTTTTTTTTATTTTTTATGAATATGTTTGAAGGGTTTTTTACTTCTCTTACAACTTCAGCATTGCTGCAAATAGCATTGATTATTGTTGTGGCTTCTGTTCTTGCTTATTTTTTAAAATTACTTAAGCAGCCATTAATAGCGGCCTATATTATTGTCGGGATCTTGCTCGGCCCTTTGTATCTTGGTTTACTAAGAGACTCCGAGCTCATAAGAGCCCTTTCTGAGATTGGTATAGCGTTCTTGCTTTTTATTGTTGGATTAGAAATAAATATCAAAAGGTTAAAAGACATAGGAAAAGTTTCTATAATAGCAGGCCTGGTGCAGATTTGTTTGATATTCTTAATAGGATTTTATGTTGTAAAGTTTCTAGGTTTTTCATTAACGTCTGCTATTTATATTGGTTTAATACTTGCCTTCTCTTCTACCTTGGTTGTTGTTAAGCTTTTATATGATCAAAAACAAATAAACACACTTAATGGAACAATTTCATTGGGTATATTACTGCTGCAAGACATTGTTGTGATAATCGTACTAAGTTTAATTTCGCAAATAGGAAATTCTTTTTTGCAAATAGGTATTGCTTTAATCAATGTAGCAATTCTTATAGGAATATCATTTTTATTTGCCAAATTTATTTTACCCCATGTTTTTAGGTATGCAGCAGAATCAGAAGAATTGCTTTTTTTGGTTGGCTTGGCAACATGTTTTGTTTACATGTTTCTTGCCATGATCTTAAAGCTATCAATTACAATTGGCGCATTTCTTGCTGGTATTAGCATAGCCCCCTTACCTTATCATCGCGAACTCGAGGGAAGAATAAAACCATTAAGAGATTTTTTTATTTTAATGTTTTTTGTATTTCTCGGCATGGAGGTTATTTGGCCTATTAAGTTAAGCTATCTGCAAATTTTGATGGTTCTTGTTTTAATAACCCTTATTGTTAAGCCATTAATCTTAACAATTTTGATAATGCTCTTTGGTTATGAGAAAAGGGTTTCGTTTCTTGCTTCTGTAGACCTTGCACAAATTTCTGAATTCTCATTGATTATAGCGGCTCAAGGCTTGATTTTTGGGCATATATCAAAAGATATCTTTTCGCTTGTTGTTTTACTTGCTATAATTACCATGGTAATCACAACTTACATTATAAATTATCACTCCAAGATTTATGAAAAATTTTCTCCTTTGCTTGGACTTTTAAGTAAACTCGAATTCAAAAAGCAAAGATTTGCTTACTATGCAAGAAAGAAAAAGAAAATTGTTTTGTTCGGGTGCCATAGAATGGGGAGCATATTTCTTGATAAAATTAAAAAATACTCTAAAAATTTCATAGTTGTTGATCATAACCCCCACATCATAAAAATGCTGATGAAAGAAAAAATTCCTTGCTTGTATGGCGATATCCATAATAAAGAAGTTCTTGACGCACTTGACTTAGAAAATGTAAAGCTCATAATTTCAACAATTCCAGACGATGAAGGGAACGCCTTTATGATAGAATACGCCAAAGCAATTAACCCAAAAATAACTATTATGGTAACTTCTGAACACATCGGTAGAGCTCTGGAACTTTACGAATATGGTGCAGACTATGTCATATTGCCACATTTACTTGGTGGGGAATATGTGGCAAATTTAATAACAGAACTCATAGAAGGTAGAAGAAAAGTTTCTACGCTTAAAAAACACCATCTTAATCATTTAAGGAAACTTAAAATCTTTGGGTTATGAATGCCTCGGGCGGGATTTGAACCCGCGACTTCCGGCTTTCATGTCATCGCATAGCTCATCTTTCATAATTTTATGAAACCGGCGCTCTGACCAGGCTGAGCTACCGAGGCACATTTTAAGAATTCTGCATTTCATTTAAAAGATTTTTGATTTTTTCTGCTATTTCTTGCATTTTGTTGCTCTCATAACTGTAAGATTTCCAATGCCCAAGCTCACAGCCATCGTCTTTAAACCTTGGAACAAGATGAATGTGAAAGTGTTTTACCAATTGACCTGCAACTTCTTTATTGTTTTGCATAACATTTAGCCCTTCAGCAAACTCGAGCAATGCTTTAGAAATAAGCTTTACAACTTTTGCTATTTCTAAAAACAAATCTTCCGGAATATCTGCTATTGTTTCATAATGTTCTTTTGGTATAACCAAAGTATGACCACCTTGCTTAACCGCAGGTGCTATATCAAGAAACGCAACAACCTTGTTAGTTTCATAAATCTTAGTTGCAGGTATTTCATTGTTTACGATTTTGCAAAATACACAATCTTGCATGCTATAAAGATTTTTTACTTGTTTATAAAATTTACCAAGAATCTCTCCATACAATTTGCAAGTTCCCTTATCGCCGCATCACTTTTAAATCCGTGACCAGAATTTTTAATAATAATATAGTCGATCTTTAGCTTCTTAAAAATTTTAACACATTTTTTATTGTTAATCAACTTGTCATTTTCAGCAAGAATAGCAAATGAAATTTTTCTGGCATGCCTTAGAAATTTTTTCATTTTTAACTTAAACACAGCCCTTCTAAGAAAGAATTTTCTTCTGAGGCATTTTTCATGTTTTTTTAAACATGCTTTCCCAAAAATTAAGCTTTTAGCAGTCCTAAAAAATAAACTTGCTAAAAGTTTTTTGCTTAAAGCAAACGCTGGCGCTATAAATATTAATCCGTCAACATTCTTATACTTGCAATACTCTTCCAATGCTATACATGCTCCTAAACTATGACCTGCAACAAAAATTTTTTTAAACCTTTTCTTCATGAGTTCTATTGCAGCCTTTAGCTCTTTTGCTTGTTTTTCTATGTTTTGCTCTTCAAAATTTCCTTGGGATTCTCCGCTGCCAGAAAAATCAAATCTAAAAATATTAAACTTATTTCTTAATCTGCTTGCTATCTTTGGCAAAAATCCTTTATCTTTGTTTGCATCAAATCCATGTGCAAAGACAATTACAGCATCCGAATTTTTATTCTCTTCCAAGATTCCGACAAGCTGCTCAGAAAACTGGTTTCTAAAGTATAATTTTTTCATTTTTCAAAAATGTGTATGCAAACCTTATCAAATACCTTTTCTAGAATTTCAACATCGTTTTTGCAGTGTTCAATTATTTGTTGGATGTTACCTCCTTTGTAGCATTTAAGGATATCATCACCAGTTAGCCTTTCATGCACATCTATTCCAAACATCTTGCATAAAATCTCTAAGCTTGGGTTAACGAATGTTCCATTAAATGAGAAGAAAAGCATCGTATCAAAGTGATTAGAATTCATCATGATTGAGCGATTTGTGTTGATCTGTACTGGAACTTTTATACCTTTGATATATGAACGCAAAACCAAAAAAGGAATATCAAATTTATAACCATTATGCGTTACTATGATTGTTCTTGGATCTTCTACAAATTTCTCAGTAATAAAATTCCAAAAATCTTCAAGCAAAGATTTTTCATTAGTGTCATTAAAAATTTTTGTTTCTTTTTGGTGCTCTTTTGCGCATATAACAACGATTCTCGCATACATGGGATGTGTTTGTCGGGAGTCCTTGCTGATTTTTTTATTCATAAAATATTCTTTAACATCATCATGCAACTCTACAGGCACGGTTTCTATGTCTAGAAAGATGAATTTCATATTTTAAAGAAGAAAAGAAACTTTAAAAATATTTTGAATGGACCGGCCGGGATTTGAACCCGGAACCCCCGCCGAGCCAAGGCGATGTTCTACCAGGTTAAACTACCGGCCCATATTTAAGCAAAAAAATTTTGATTTATAACTTTTACTCCCCTTCATAAACAATTTTTCCAGCTTTTTCAAATTCCATTTCTTTGTTAATCAATTTTTCAAGGACATTTTCAAGTTCTTCGAGTTTTACTCTTACTTGTTTTGTTGTGTCCCTATCACGGATTGTAACGCTTTTGTCTTTTGCTGTGTCAAAATCAATTGTTATGCAATAAGGCACACCAGATTCGTCTGCTCTGGCATAGCGTCTTCCTATTGAGCCGCTCTTGTCAAAATAGCAAACAAATCTTGTTCTTAGCTTTTTGTACAGTTTGCATGCTTCTTCTTCAAGCTTATTAACTAAAGGAAATATACCAAGTTTTATCGGTGCTAATTTTGGGTGCAGCTTTAAAACAATGTTCTCTCTTTTTTTATCATAGTTATATGCTTCAAACATGAAAACAAGAAATGCCCTATCTACTCCCAAAGAGGGCTCTGCAATAACATGTGGCACAAACTTCTTTTTTCTTTTTTCATCATATAAGCTTAGATCTTTCTTTGAATATTTAATGTGCTGCCTTAGATCAAAGTCTTCTCTGTCCGCTATCCCTTGCAATTCTTTCCAGCCAAATGGGAATCTATACTCTAGATCCCAACAATCCTTTGAATAGTGAGCAAGTTCCTCTTTGGTGTGCTGCCTTATTCTGAGTTTTTCGGGATTAACACCAAGATCAACAAAAAATTTGTGTTCAAAAGCAAGCCAATAGATATGCCACGGATTTAACAATTCTTTCTTAATGATTTCTTTAACAAGCATTTCTTTCTCCTCAAGATTTTTTTTCTGCATATCATCTGTTAAAACCTTAAGTTTATAATTTTCAAATTCCTTTAAATAGGGGCAATTATCTTTCTCATGAGGATCAACAAAGTATTCTATTTCCATTTGCTCGAATTCTCTACACCTGAAAAGAAAATTCCTTGGTGAGATTTCATTTCTGAATACCCTTCCAATTTGCGCTATACCGAAAGGTAGCTTTAACCTCGCGTTTTCCACAACATCTTTAAAGTCTACAAAAATAAGTTGTGCCGTTTCTGGACGAAGGTATGTTGTATAGTCTTCTCCGGGCCCTACAAAAGTTTTAAACATGAGGTTAAATGGCTTTGCATTGCCAAACTCCCCTTTGCACTTGGGGCATCTTAGATTGTTTTCCTTAACTATGACATCTATATCTTCTGGTTTTATACCCTCTGCCTTTATTTTAAGTTTTTCTTCAATGTATTCGTCAGCTCTAACTCTTTCATGGCATTTTTTGCATTCAAGAAATATGTCTTGAAAAGAACTAACATGCCCTGATGCTTCCCAGACTTTTGCATTTGTTATTATGCATCCATCAATACCAACAATATCATCTCTTTCGTGAACATGTCTTTTCCACCATTCACGTTTAATGTTACTTTTTAGTTCTACACCAAGTGGTCCATAATCATAAAACCCAGCAAGTCCCCCATAGATTTCGGAATTAGGATAAACAAAACCTTTTCTCTTACAAAAAACAGCCATTTCTTGAATGGAAATCATATTTTTGGCAAGTCTTCAAGATTTATAATATTTTTCCCCTCTATCCCAGGACATGCTGTATTTAGCCAACATTCAACAAAAGGGAAATCTTCTAATCCAAATTCTTGTAAGGTATCAAATAAAAATAAATGACATTCCTTTCCAAGCTTTTTGAGCTTTGTTTTAATTTTTAATGCTTGTAAATAGTTAAATTGCCCTGGTTTGATAGAAACTAGAATACCAACAACATTGGCTGCAAGGAACTTTGCTTGCTTTCCTTTGACTTTCTTTTTATAATTTTCCAGATCTTTTTTTGTTATGCTTTCTATACTAGCTGTTTTTGGGTTATAAACAACAACTTCTTTATTTGTTTTTAGAGCAATTCTCAAAGCATGAAATCTTCCGGAGCCAACAAGTAAGAATTTGTCAACCTTTTTAGCAAATCTTAGTGCGTTATCAACATTACATCCAAGAATAACGCCAGCATATTTCTTGCCAAGAATCTTTGCAAGGTCTTTTGCTTGGTTTTCATATTGAAGTGTTGCAACAATACAAAAATTCCCTTTCGACTTTAACTTATCAACATCAGCTTTTTTAATTTTCGCATCTGATTCAACATCAAGAAAATAAATTTTCATTTTATTTTTAATTTTTCAATTTTAGCTTTGTTACTTATTATTGCCGAATTTCCTGTTGGGTCCTCTATGATTAGCTTTGCATGAAGTTCTCCACATTTTATTTTCCATATCTTTTTAAGAAGATTTTTTGCTTTTTTCCTAGTCTCTTCATCTTCAGCAAATTCTTTTTGATCTTTAATAATGGCTTCGAATCTATTTAGTATGCCTTCAACATTTGTAATGTATCCATCAGAAGCAGGTCCTGGGCGTACGTTCATCTTGAGTGTTGGTATCTTTACTGTTGCTGTACTCGACTTAACAACACGTATGTTAAGGTCTTTTTTGCTATTAATCTCTAGAGTATATTTTGCTGGCTCTTTAACTTCAACAGCTTCGACATCGGATACTTTGTAATTGCAGTTGGAGCAATGCAAACTAAAAAGCAGAACTTTCCCAAAATAAGGAATTTCTTTTTCTTCTTGTGTTAGTGTTAATGTACTTTTTTTACAAATAGGACATTTCTGGTTTTTGAGCACTTCCATTTTGTTTAGAATTTAAAAAAATTTAAATCTTTTATGAAGCACTTTCCACGCTTTCAATAGTTTCTGTTTTCTCGCCTCTGTGAATAGTGGCAAATTTTGGTGTTGCGACAACCCAATCTTCACCAAATCCGGCAATATCTCCTTCTATGGCGTCGCATGTCTTTTTTAATTTAGCAACAGCCCTCTTAAGTTCAACAATGTCTTTTTCTTTTAATGGTCTGATGTTGATCAAAGCAATTGTGTAACCTTCTCTTAATGCATCCAAAGCTGGCTTTATATCTGGAAAATCTTCAAGAACAAAAGATCTAATCATAATTTTTGAATTAGTAGATTTTTTCTTTGTGGTGTCTATTTCAACGTATTCTTCTTTAAAATCTTCGAGATATTCAGCAGAATTTTTCTTCAGTTTCTCCTTGAATTTGCTAAAGAGGCCCATTTTGTTTTACCTCTATAATTACAAAACTTTTCAATATATAAAGATTTCTATATTCTTATTTATAATTGGCTCTCTAATAAACTAACAGCGTTCCAAATTTGTGTTCTGGCGTAAACAGGTAGATTTGGATCATCAAGTAAGCTATCAAGTTCCTGGATAAGTTTATCAACCGCGATTTCACTTGGCTGCGATTCAAGAAAATTTATCGCTTCTCTGACCTTTGATCGCATGCTTTTTGGCACTGTTTCATCTGTTTCTATTTCAACCAGTATCTCTATTATTTCTTGAAATCTATTTTTTTTCATTTTTCAACTTTTCCATTACTTCTGATTGAAGTTTTGCTGCTTTTTCTTTAAATTTCTCTTCTTGGTTTTCTATGTTTTTAATTCTTAACTCAAGAACGCTTTTCTTTTCGTTTAGTTCTTTAACAAGCTGATCCCTGTTAACAGCAACCATAACGTTACCAATAATCTTAAATGTCTCGCCCTTTGCTGTTTTTAAGTCTTCCAAAGCATTTTCTATTTCGTTAAGAGAAGTCTGAAACTTTTGTTTTTGCAATGCAAAAAGTTGTAAGTTTTGCTCAAGTGTTTGTAACTCAACAATCTTTTTTTCTGCTTCTTGGGAAACCATTTTTAAACAGCTTTTACTTTTGTGGTTATTGTTCTTGGTTTATATAAAATTTTGCAACCACAGTATGGACATCTTATTTTTTTCTTAACTTCTTCGTCCTTTATTTCTTTTCCGCATTCAAAACATTTGTAGATAGCCATTTTATGGATAGTATGCTTTTCCAGTAAATTCTTTTTCACATTTCTTGCATTTAAATATACCTGCTGCAACCCTTTTAACAGATCCGAACTTTTTGCAATATGGACATGTGTGCTTTGCTTTTTGTTTTACTTCAACATCAAGCACACGTTGCCTTATCTTTCTTCCATATCTTGCACCAAATCTTCCTGTTGAACCTACTTTTTTTGTTTTCATCTTTATTTAAATCTTTTTTGGATGGGGCTGCCAGGATTTGAACCTGGGTCTCGAGCTCCCAAGGCTCGAATGCTAGACCAAGCTACACCACAGCCCCTTTAAAGGCTGATAATTTATTAATTATAAAATTTATGTTTTTTCTTTCTTCTCTTCAGTGGCGGTTTCTTTTGGTTTTAGTTTTTCAACTTCGCTTTTGAATTTTTCTTGGATTTGTTTAAGGCCATCTTGCAATTTTTTCCTTTTTTCTTCATCCACTTCAAGATCTTGCTTCTCAAACAGCTCGTTGTACTTTCCAGCATTAATTTCTTCTATAACTTCTTTAGGATCTTTACTTTCTACTAGCACACCCATTTGCTTACATGTTCCAAGAATGCATTTGGTTGCGGTCTTTAAGGAATTTACAACCATGCCTTCCATTTTCATCCTTGCTATTTTAATCGCATCTTCTATTGCAAGGTTGCCCACTTTTTCTATATGTGGAAAACTCGCACCTTTTTCAATGTTGCAGAATTTTTTAATAAGCTCGGCAGCTGGTGGTGTACCTATTGTAATTGTATAATTTTCTCCTTCAACATCTATTTCTACAGGAACTTTCATACTTTTAAAGTCTTGAGTTTTTTTGTTTATCTCCTCCAGAACTTGTTTAATGTTAATTCCAGCAGGACCCAATGTTTGGGCCATTTGTGGGTTGGCTGTAGCTTTTCCACCTTCCACAATTAACTTTATCTTTGGCATTTTATTCTTCTTTTTCTTGCTCTTCTTCGGACTCGCGTCTTATTACTTTAATAGCGTCCATCTTAAGCGGAATAGGGATTGGCGCTGTTGCTTCAAGCAACTCAACAACAACCTCTTCTTTTGCTTCATCAACCTTTTTAACTTTTGCTTTTTCTCTTTTAAACGGACCAGAAATGATTTCAACAATATCATTAACCTTTACAATCATCTTTGTTTTTTCTTTAACAAACATGTGTTCTATTTCTTCATAGCTTACCGGCTTTGGGAGAATACTTTTTGCATATGGGATTCCTTTAACAGCAAGCTCTGCTTCTTTAGCGTCAAGAGCTTCTATTAAAACATAACCCCTTAATCCATGGGGTCTTGCGAGAGCATAAATTTGTAATTTTTTCTTTCTCGCATTTGCCTCTACAAAATCCATTACCTGATCTTCACGATTTGCTGTTGTTTTTAGTATGAATATCATGTTATCCCAGCTAACCTCCATAATAGGTTTATTACAAAACCTATAAACCCGATTATCAACATCCCCATTCCAGTAACTTTAACAATTGTCATAAATTCATCTTTAGAAGGCTTCCTTGTAATTTTCCATACCCTAATACATTCCAAAATAAAACTTTTAGCCTTCACAAAAAGATTTTTAATTGCCATAAAAATT
>Ga0190334_1000281_pt1 | contig 26544 bp, 24 predicted proteins | sample 48720478_MG_FD_161270 | JGI IMG/M metagenome (GOLD analysis project Ga0190334, IMG submission 161270) | Hydrothermal vent sediment bacterial communities from Southern Trench, Guaymas Basin, Mexico - 4872-04-7-8_MG | ecosystem: Environmental > Aquatic > Marine > Hydrothermal vents > Sediment ... | reverse complement strand
ATGCGTTATAAATAATTTAAATTTTAAAATGCAAGAATAACCTTTGATGCACATTCTTTTTAAAAGAATTAACTAATTAAAATTATTTATAAAAAATAAAAAAATTTAATGAATTCAAAAGAAATTTAAAAATAGGACTTATTAAATATAAAAGAACAAAAAAAGACTAGTGAAATCAAATTGAAGAATAATATTGCGCAATTAGGCTTGATTATTCTCATAATAATATGCTTACCTTAGAAACATTTAGTTATGCTGATTTTACCCAATTCCTTTTTAATTCAAGGTATAAACTGGGAAAAATTGAAGCAGAATTCTATTCTGTAGAAAAATTAAAGAATTATTATGCGATAATCATATCCAACCCTAAAAATCTTAATCTTAGTCCTAAAGAGATAGAAGTTCTTGAACAATATGTTAAAAATGGTAGAAATATATTAATTGCAGGCGCAAGAGGGGTAGATTATTTGAATTGGCCTAATTTAAATGAATTAGTTAACAAATTTGGTTTTCATTTCTCTCTTGATGAAATTTTTGATTCTGTAACTTATGTAAATTTGCAGAAACGGCATTTATTACAAAAATTTAAAACTCATTTTATTACTGAACAATCAAAGAGAGGGATTTTTTCAAATCCATGTTCTATTGAAAAGTTCTAGAGTTTTTAGAAGATGAATAGAATATTAAAATTGAATCTTGGTGACAGATGGAATTAACTGTTGGCGGAAAAAATTTGATGGAAAGGAATGGGCGGAGTAAGATAGCACTAACATTACTCTAATGGTTGCAATAGAATGCTTTGAGGGTAAAATTGTTACTTTTGGAACTTTATCAATATTTTCATCTTTAGGAAGAGAATATGGATTTAGAGCATTTGACAATAATATACTGATAGCTAATGTATTAAGATAGTTAGCTATAGATATTAAAATGGAAGGTAAAGCAATTACAATTGACTTTCAGTTAGATTTATTTCATTGAGCAGATTTATTGTTAAAAAATGATGACTGGAAAGGTTTTTCCAAAATTGTGAATGTGAATTTTAAACATTTTAAAGAACATCATACCGAAATTATAATGGTGATTAAAAAAAATCCGAGATGAAAGATTTAAAGTAAAAAACTTCATACAATTGTTCAAGTTAAAAAATTTCATCCTAATCTTTTAGATTCATATCATTCATGTAATTTCCACCACCATTTTAGAGAGAATTTTTAATGTGTCGCACAAGATATACATGGATCAAAAGCTCTTATTAGAACTTGAATTTTTCTAGAAACTGATTCTATATCTTCTTTTTGATATAAGCTCTGAGCATATTCTTTTAAACATTGATTCAATAAGGGAATATTTATTTCAGTTGCAATAAATAACTTAACTTGATCAACAATATTTGATTTGTTTAAATGATAATGATGAATCAATGTTCCACGAGGGGCCTCCACAATTCCAATTCCATCTGAATTCTTAATATTATTGAGAGAAGGGAGTATCTCTTTAGTATTCAAATCATTATGATCTAATAATTCAAGAACACTATTTATCTCATTAAAAATTTCTAATAGTTGTAAAAAGTTCATAAATAAAATGTTATTCTTCCAATTCTCATCAAAATTATTTAAAAGTTCCATCTCTTCTTCATTATCAATTTCCGCTAGATGATATCTTGCCATCGGACCGGTCAGTACATTATTATATTCTTCTGATAAAAATCTTATACCAAAAAGATTAGGATTTTTATCAAAGTAATCATTATATTTTTCTACATCAAAATCTGTGATATTTTCCTTATTTTTTCCAAGATTTAAAGTTCCCTCATATCTATCAAAACTCCTTTTATTAAGCATTCCTAAATAAGTAACATTTGATAAAGAAAATTCCTCTGGAGCTTGTTTAGTAGAGAATAAATCAAGAAATTTACTAATAATGTAATCAATATTGCTTAATGCTTTTTGTAAGTATTTCTGTGTGATTAGAATATTTTTCTCTGAGGGCTTATATACTATTCCCCCTGGTATTGGTGTAATTAAATGAATGATTCTCCCTCCAAAGATTTTTTCTATTTCAGTTCCTATTTTAATTAAATCATATACGCTTATAGTCAATTGAGGATCAAATTTGATTAAATTATAAGGATTAGGGGAAGTATTTTTTATTTTAAAAATTTCTAAGAGATCTGGCAGTGATTGAAAAAAAACATGCATAATATGAGATTTAATTAGCTCAGCTGTCATCAATATTCTTCTTATAATAACTGATTGAAAACTGGGTTTAACATCAAAAATTTGTTCAATAGCCTTACAACTTGCCAAAGTCTGAGAAATATGGCATAATCCACAAATTCTTGAAACAATTCTAGGAATATCACAAAGCTTTTTACCCACTAAAATGTTTTCAAATCCTCTAAATGCAGAAATTTCAAATTCAACGTACTCAATTTTATCATTTTTTAAAAAACACTTTACTTTTCCATTCCCCTCAACTCTAGTACATAAATTGATTACTTTTTGCAAGATATTCACCTCTTCCTCTTAATTATGGGTTTAGAGAACCTATAAAAAATCCCAGAATATCTCTTTAAATCATTTGACAATGGGAATAAACTTAGGAAATTAATAAGATTCGAAACAAACTTTTTAGTGGGGGAACCGAGACATCCTTCACAAGGTAAGCCATAATTCATACACTTATGTTCACATCCTTCTCGAGTTATAAGCCCTAAACATAAAATTCCGTTATTTAAAAAACATTTATATTTAGAATTTTTCGAATTAAATTCAGAATTAGAAGGTAAAATTTTATGAATTTGAGTTTTAAAATTAAAATTAATTTCATCCTTTAGTGGACAGGAATCGCACATATTTTTTTCTGATAATTTAATGCTTTTATTTTCAATAAGCCTAATTAAATTGCTACCTAATAAATTGGGAGGTGGAGGGCATCCTGGAATAATATCATCAACTTCTACAAACTCTGAAATTGGATTTGCATCCTTTTTTTTAGAGAGAGACAGAATACCTCCAAATGCCGCACATGTACCTAAAGCATATAATTTTTTTACATTTTTTCTAATTGATTTAAGAAATTCTACTTGAGTATCTTCCGAAACACATCCCTCAACTAATGCAATATCAGCATCTTCAATTTCATTTTTATCAGAAATGAACGGAAAATAATTAAATTCAACTCGTTCTAAAAATTGTGGAAAAATATCTAAAGCCATTAAAGCTAAAATGCATCCACTACACGATGATAGCGAGGCTATTATAAATTTAAGCTTTATTGGCAATCCCCTCCATTAAAATATTATAAAATTTAGTAGCAATTTCTGCGAATTTATGACCTTCCACTGCATTTAAATTCCTAAAAATAATTCGATTACGATACTTTGGACTTAGTACTTTTTTAAGAAGTTGAATCTTTTTTTGAGCCTTTCCGTTTCCATCAATATACCTACATGCATCTTTTCTACAACCTATGATTAATATTCCATCAAATCCCATTTCAAAAGATTTAAAAATAAATTCACAATCTAATCTCCCGATGCATGGAATACGTACAATAAAGATATTAGGTTGATATAATTCTTTCTTTAAACCAGCATCATCTGCAGCGGCATAGCCACATGGTTGACAACAAAATGCGATAATTTTAGGATGTTTTGGATACTTTGAAAAAATTTCAATAGTTTTTAGAATCTTTTCTGATGTGTCAATATGCATTTCTATTGCATTAGTAGGACACACGCTCGCACAGACCCCACAACCTTTACATTTAAATTTGTCAACATGTATCCTACTCTTTTCTATCGTTATAGCATTGTATGAACATGCATCTGCGCATAATCCACACAAACCACATTTTTCTTCATTAATTTCAATTCCACTATATTTCGATAGTAAATAATCATTCGAAAGTAAAGAAATAATACTTAAAGCTACTCTATTTGTTGTTGAGATGGTTGATTGATAATCTAAAGGACCATATATCGTCCCAACCCCATATATGCCAGAAGCTAAAGTTTTTTCACTCATAAACCCATTATCGGTTAGAGTAAAATCCATAAATTTTCGTAGTTTTTTAAGATCTTTATTTGGTACGTATTTGAGATTTAAAACAATTAGATCGCTCGGAAATTTAATATTATCAGCTATAACATAATTTATGTTTTCATTCGGTTCAATTGAGATTTTATTTGCATAAAGAAAGTAAGGATGGGTGGATTTTAATAAAATTTCATCTTTATCTTTTAATTTACTTAAATCATAAAAGACATTTACTTCACAATTTGGAGATCTTATTTTAATATCTTCGATATATTTTTGGGCTAAAATTTCTGAATATTTAGCAAGATATTTTGAAGGGCCGACTTCTTGTATTATTGAAATTGATCTTACGGGCTTTCCATCTGAAAGTCTTAATAATTTACCCTCTGTGATACCATCTGAAGCCAATATCCGCTCAAATTCAGCAGAAGTAATGATATTTTTTTTAGGATTATAGAAATATTCATCTAATTCTTCATATAAATCAGCTCCAATAGCAATAACTTTTACACCTACCTTAATCTGAAATTTTTCTGGTTTTTGATTTAAATCGATTGCATTATTTGGACACACGCGCTCACAAATTCTACAATTTAGACAATTAGATAGATCTTTTTCATCAATTATGGGTGCGTATGGATAGGCATTCTGAAAAGGAATATAAATTATTTTTCGATTTGATAATCCGAATTCATATTGATTTTTTTTTTCTTTACCACATACATTAATACATTGTTTACAACCTGTACATTTATTTTCATCCACAAATCGAGGCTTTTTAATCAGATTTATAGTAAAATTCCCTACTTCTCCAGAGACCATTTCGAGAACTGTATTAGTGTAAATATCAATATTTTTCTCTCTGGTAATCTCACCTATTAATTCAGAAATAAAGCAAGTGGAACAATCACCCATATTTGATACACGATGCCACCTGGCCACCTTACCTCCTAACGTTGGTGATTTTTCAATAAGATATACTTTTATTCCTGCTTTCGCAAGATTTAGAGCTAAACTCATTCCAGCAATTCCCCCTCCCAATATTGCACAACTTTTTTCGACATCAACAGTTTTGATCTTTATTTCTTTCTGAAGTTTTATACGTTCAACAGCCGCTTCAATTAATAATTGGGCTTTCTTTAAAACTAATAATGGGCTATATTGTTTAAGGCTTGAATGATGGACCCAACAACACTGCTCTCTTACATTTGCTATTTCAATATTTATAGGATCTATAACATCTTCGAAGATATGTTCGAAAATAGTTTGATGAGTTTTGGGAGAACACGCAGCAATTACAATTTTATTAATAAAATTATCTTTTACCCAGTTGGAGATATGAATTAAATTTTTTTCTTGACATAAATTATCAAAAACCTCTACAGAAACTACCTCATCTAACTTTTCAATATAATTTTTTAAGGCATTTATATTGATAATATTAGAAATTTCTGTATTGCAATTACAAATAATTACTCCGATTCTATTGATTGTACTCCTTTTTTTTTCTAAATATTCGAGTTCTTGTCCTGATAAAATAAGTTTGCTTAATTTAATAATTTTTAATACTCGTTTGCCATCTTCAGTTAAAAAATAAGCTTTATGATTTTTATCAATTAAAGGACCCAATTTTTTTAAATGAAAATTTAGTTGACCTGTTTTATCAATTCCTAACTTGGCCATTAATTCAGTATAGGGGATATACCCTTCTTTTTCCAATAATAAAAGGATTTTTCTACGAAAAGGATGAGACAATATAGAATAAATATCCATTTTACAATACTCTCAACCTTAATTTTAATTATTATTATTTTTGTTAATTTTTAATTTTGACAATTTTTTTTTTCTCATGATTAATATTATAGCATACCTATTTAAGCTTTGTTAAGATTCGATCATATGGTTTTTCATTTCATAAATTCGGATTACGAAGTCAGTCAAAATATGTTCATTTTTGATATAGCAACAAGAATTGTTTTCAATATATTTTTGACTAAAATAATTATCAAGGAACCTAAAATTTTATTTGTCAAATTCTTTTTATGTTGAAAATTTGTTTATTAAATTGGATGAATTACATCTTAAAATTAAAATATAAAGGAGTTGTATGATTAAATGGAAGTTTTAGAAATAAAGCCTATAAAGAATAAAAAAATCGTTGCATATATATCCTCAAAAGAGAATGTTAAATTCTTTCAAAACGAGGATACAACGAAATTGGTCGAGTTTCTGGAAAAAAATAATATTGATTTTGTTACAGTTGATTTTCAAGTAAATCTTAAAGAATTTAGTAAAACACCTTTTGCTCAGACATTAAGGAAGCTAAAAATTCCATATTTTCAAGTTGATATCCCTGAATATGCAATGGGATATTTATATCAAGAAATTGTAGAGAAACAGGAACTACAAAATGAATTATTTGAAGAATATGAGAGGATGGAAGATAAAGACTCTTATAAGGGATTAAGTTTGAAAAATTGGATTGATATGTTAGGTGAAGAAATACAAGAAAAAGAAATTTTTTTAAGTTTGAAGTTGAGACCTCAATGGATTGTTAAAAAAATGATTGATATTGCATTATCTTACAATAAAAACACTATAACATTTGTACACTTCATCCAAGAAGACATCTGTGAGGATATATGTCCAGAAATTACTAAAAATTTAAGGGAATTAGGAGTAAAAGTAGTATCCTATAATAAAATACATACTATTAAAAAAACACTATTTTAAAAAAAGGAGGGGATGTTAAATGCCAGAGGTATTAGAATTAAAACCTTTAAAAGGAAAATATTTAAAATTAATTATGGTGGAGAGTGAATTTCCAATTGATTGGTGGTTTGAGATTCCTAAAAAAGTTAAAGAAGATCTCGCATGGAATCTTCACTTGATTTCAGAGGAATATCTTCAATTAATTGATTCATTGATTGAGAAATATAAGCCAGATTTTGCCTTAGAAGAATATCCAAATTTTTGGGATGATACATCTAATCCAAATGATCCTTTAAAGTTATTATTTGAAAAGCGTAAGATTCCCTTCCAACATGCAGATATATCTGAAAATGCTGAATTATATCTCTCTTCAGCTTTAGATGAACATAGAAATATGATTAAAAATCTTGAAAATCGAATTCGTGAAATTATTATAAAAAATAATGGTAAAATTCCAGGAAAAGATGAAACATTTCAGCAGTTGTTATTATGGAAGGAATACTTACGAAAAGATTATGAGGATCAAGAAAATGAAGTGAGATATAAAGTTAGAGAAGCATGGATGATGATGAACATTTTAAATCTTGCTAAAAAAATTGAAGGAAAAAAATTAAAAGGGATGTTTATTTGCGATCTTCGCCATTTCGATGGTATGGAAAAACTGTGTGAAGATTTAGGGATTGAAACTGAGCAGATTAAAATAAAAAGAATTATTAAAACTGAGGAAATCGAGGAACTCGAAAAGGAAGTTGAAATTAATGTAAATCAATAATTTATTCTTAAAATAATTTTTTATTAATTAATTAAAATTAAAGGGTTTGAAAAAAATGATGAAACAACAAAATGTTCAAGGGATTTTAGGAAAAAAATCAATTATTGAATTAACCCCAATCATTATTAAAAAGAAAGATATTTCAGATAAGATATGTTATTTTTTTGACACCGATGATAAAGCATCTCCTTTTGACATTAATATGGCTTATGATGCTGGTTTTGATATAGTAGTGCCCTATAGTGGAATGAAAGCAGAATATGTACCTAAACTGGTTCAAGATGCGATATTTTCACGCAAGCCAAGTGCTCCAACTACATTTTTTATAGGTGGTTCAGATGTTAAAGAAGGAGAAAAAATTGCTAAGGCTGTTATAAAATCACTAGTTCCACCTTTTGAATGCCCTGTGATAATCGATCCTAGAGGCTCACATACTACAGCATCAGCAGTAGTTGCTATGACTTTAAATATCGCTAAGAAAAAACATGGCATGCAATCTTTAAAAGATAAGAAAGTAGTTATATTCGGTGCTGGACCAGTTGGAAGAATGGCTGCGATTTTAGCAGCAAAAATTGGTAGTAATACATATATAGTAGAAACTTGGGATAAATCTAGTGAAGAATTCATTATAAATTTAGCAAATGAGCTTAATAAAGAAGCAGGAGAAGAGACATCAAAAATTAAAGGCATCTTTGCTCCTAAACCTGAGCAACGATTTGAAATAGCTAAAGATGCCCATATTATTTGGTCGCTTGCTGCTGCGGGAGTAGAAATTTTATCTAAGGAATGGATGGAGAAATTACCTGGTCCAAAGCTTGTAGTAGATATAAATTTAGTTCCTCCTTACGGAATTGAAGGAATAATGCCAAAACATAAAAATGATGAAATCTATCCTGGAATCTTTGGAATTGGTGCTTTAGCATTGGGTCGTTTGAAATCAAATATTGAGCTTGAAATTTTGAGAGAAGCATCAAATACTAAAGGATTAAAGGTATTTGACTATAACTACGCCTTTGAGGTTGCCAGAAAACTTCTCGAAAAGTCATAAAAATTAGATTTTAATTATACTTTTTTTTTTTATTTTTTTCGGATAAGGAAAATTCTTATATAAGAAGAGGACATAGGTAATTAGGAATATCAATATTTAATTTTAATATGAGTTCATTAAATATTATTCTCTCAATGTGAACTATGGATATTTAAAAATTTTATTTGCACATAAGTTAGAAAATCCTTAACATTAGTTATTAAATTTCGAGATCTTTCATATCTGAAAATAAAATAGATTAAATTTCACACCTCAACATAAATTAAGATGGAAAAAAAGATTATATATGATCAGGAAAAAATATTTTTTTATTTTAAATTTTAAATTTTATCCTCATACGATATTTTTTTATCAATTTATTATTAGATGGTAATTTAGATTAGCCAGAGATTAACCTTTATTAACTTATGATTAACTTATGTTAACTTATATTCATAAATAATTATTTATTTCAACTTTATTAGAATAAGAAAAGAACTATTCTTTTATAAAAATTTTTTAGCAAATTTTCTAATCACATTAAAATTGATTTGCAATAACAAGTTAATTTAAAAAAAAAATAAGAACAAAAAAACATATCAGAAATCATCTGTAAATATCTTCTGGCAATTCCTTAATAGAGTCTTTATAGGATTTTTTAGCTTTATCTGCTCCTTTTTTGATTTTATCAATGGCTTCCTCCAAGTCTTCTTGAGTAATTTTAAATTTTCTATACGAGTTAGGATCCGTTACATCAACATTTTTATCAAATACACCTCTTCTAATTGCTAAAATAGATGCTTCCTCACAAACAGCTTTAATGTCAGCTCCAGTATATCCTTCTAATTTCTCAGCTAATAAATCAATTTGAACATTATCAGCTAAAGGACGTCCCTTTAAATGAATTTCAAATATTTTAACTCGGTCCGATTTATTTGGCAGGGGTATCTCAATATGTCTCCCAAATCTACCTGATCTTAACAATGCTGGATCTAATAAATCCGGTCTATTTGTAGCCGCTATCAATATTACATCTTTCAATTCCTCTAATCCATCCATTTCTGTTAGCAATTGAGCTACAACCTGTTCAATCACCCTAGAGCCAGACGATTGAGAACGTCTTGAAGCAATAGCATCTATTTCATCAAAAAAAATAATACAAGGTGCAACAGATCGAGCTTTTCGAAATATTTCTCTTACAGCTTTTTCACTTTCCCCGACCCATTTAGAGAGAAATTCAGGGCCTTTAACTGAGATAAAATTAACTTCAGTTTCATGTGCAAGAGCTTTCGCTAATAAAGTTTTACCAGTACCTGGCAATCCAAAAATTAAAATCCCATTTGGAGGTTTCGATTTCATATATTTATAAAATCCAGAGTATTTAAGAGGCCATTCTATAATTTCTCTTAATTGTTGTTTAGCATCTCTTAGTCCGCCAATATCATCCCATGTCTCCTTTGGCTGAGTAATTAATACTTCCCTCAAAGCGGAAGGTTCAATACTATTCAAAGCATCAAGAAAATGATTCATTTTTATTTTTAATTGACTTAAAATTTCTTCTGGAATTGGTTCATCTAAGTCTATTTCAGGTATAATCTCACGAATAGCTAACATTGCTGCTTCTTTACAAAGGGATTTTATATCTGCCCCAACAAATCCATATGTTTTTTCAGCAATTTTATTTAAGTTTACACTATTATCTAATGGCATTCCTCTAGTATGAATTAACAAAATTTCATAACGACCTTTGACATCAGGTACTTTTATTTCTAATTCTCTATCAAATCTACCTGGCCGTCTCAATGCTGGATCAATATTATTTATTTTATTGGTAGCTCCAATAACAATGATCTCACCTCTTCCCTCTAAACCATCCATAAGAGAAAGTAATTGTGCAACAACTCTAGATTCAACTTGGTTTTTCCCTTCATCTCTTTTAGGTGCGATAGAATCTAATTCATCTAAAAAAATTATAGATGGGGCTTTCTCTCTGGCTTCATTAAAAATTTTTCTTAAATTTTCTTCGCTCTGACCAAAGAACTTACTCATTATTTCCGGACCGCTAATACTAAAGAAATGTGCATCCGTTTCAGAGGCAACTGCTTTCGCCAATAAGGTTTTACCAGTTCCAGGAGGACCATATAATAATACCCCTTTAGGAGGATCTATTCCAATTCTTTCAAAAAGTTCAGGATGTCTTATTGGAAGTTCTATCATTTCTCGTATCTTTTGAATTGTGACTTCTAACCCACCAATATCTTCATAAGTAACCTTTTCACGAATCTTTTGTAACTTTTCCTCAATATCACTTATTTTTTCATATTTAACTACTGATTTTTTAAGCCCAACTGAGTCCTGGGGTTTTTCAGTAAAAATGATCTTAGTATCTAAATTTATTTTAACTGCTTCAGATTTTGGAGTATAGTCAACAACAACTAAATCAATTCTATGGGCCATTGCATAAAAGCTTAAACTGTCACCTTTAGTAATTACCCTATTTTCTAATTTTCTTGCTAAGGCTTGAGGATCTCGAGGGATTAAAGTGGAATTTAATCCAGCGAAAGTTATAGTCTCTGCAGGATCTGCATTAATTTTATCTATCTCTACTAAATCATCAATTGAAGCATTTAAGTTTCTTCTTAAAGATGGGTCCATCCTTATTATTTGCTTTCCTTTATCTTCACTTCTACCGGTTGATAGTAAAGCTGCTGTTTGTTTTTTAAATATAGGATGAGTTATTTTTATTACATCACCAACTTTTAAATCCATTTTTTTAATTACTTCCGGATCAATTCTAATTATTCCTCTTCCAGCATCCTCCTTAAAAGCATCTTTAATTCGTAGCTTTAATTTTGCTTCATTCGGCATATAAACTCTTCAATTTATTATTTTGATTGAAAAAACACTTTCCAGAGTGTGTGTATGTATTATAGTTCAAAAAAAAAAATTCTTTTTTCTTTTAATATAATATTTTTCTGAATCAACATGTATATATTATATTTTATAATTTAAGTAATTATTATTTAAATGGAGAAAAGAAAAAGTCTCATTAAAAAATTAACTTAAGATCAATACTAGTAGTATAACCCAAGATGAAACGTTTCCTGTTTGTAATATATAAATTGGTTGGAATCAAATACCAATAACTAATAATTTCAAAGGAAAGTGCCCTAATTTTGATATAAGATTTACATTTATGAACGAAACTATCTTTAGCAACCCTAAATTTTCAAAATAAGATTTAAAGATATACGTTGAGGGTGTGAAATTAATTTAATTATAAGATTACATATCAGAGATATTAAAGAACTAAGGTTTTAAGTAGGTTTTGAAAATGTAGATCAATCAAATTGAGAAAACATAACCTTTACAATTTTGGTGGTTTTAAGTTAGGTTTTAAGTTCTAGATCAAATTTACATGTTTCTCATGTTTTCTCCACCCGCCCTTCTATTAAAAAGATTTAATTAACCCAAATAAGTGTGAAATAAAATATATTAAGAGTTTAATTTAAAATGGATAAATTATATTGGTAAACACATGTATAATAACGTGAGAAACTAATGGAATTACCACATTTTATAGAATTATAAATAAGAGAATTAAGAATAAAGGAATTCTATTAATTTTTTATTTTGAAGAAAGAAACTTTTACATCTTGTTAAAGAGTTTTAGAATTTAATGAGTTTCTAAGTGCTAAAGATAATATAATGTGGAAAAAGAAATTTTAAGATAAGAGTATTATTTTTCATCATAATTTGAAAAAATCAAAAAATATTCAGAAAAGTTAGGTATATACACCTGATTTTATATAAAAAGCAGAAAATGTAAAAAATATCAAAAATTTTCTTTAATTTATTTTAATATTATTAAAATTAAATTCTCTTCATGACCAATCATTATCTCGCCTTTAGATGTTTCTAGGCGTATGAACTTTAATTTTCCTTCGTTTAAAGCTTGGACACATTGTTCTGATTTTCCTATTAATGCAGTAATATACGCAGCCACGGCTTCTGTTGTTTCAGTTGGAAGATTAGACTTAATAGGCAATCCTGATGAATCACAAATAATTACGCCCCTAACCCCCTCCTTTTCTTCAAACTTTCTTATGATAGCTTTTACTTCATTTACGTCTATCAATTATCTATTTTCACCTTTATTTAATAAAACAATAAAATTTTTTTATAAATATAATGGATTTCATGCTTAAAAAGTTAATTTAATATTTAATAATAACATTCCCCATCAATATTATCTAAAATGTTAAAGAAAATAATTTCTAAACATATTATAATTACGCTCATAACCTATTGAAGTAAAATTCATGTGTCCAGGAAAAATTATAAAATTATCCGTGAGATCTTTATTATACATTATTTTATTCCGAATACTATTAAATAATTGTTCTTGATTGCCTCCTTCAAAATCAGATCGCCCAATGCTTTGATGAAATATTAAGTCCCCCGAAAATAGTACGCCATCAATTCTTTTACCATTAAATTCTTTTACATCTTTCGAATAAAAGCATAAAGAGCCTGGAGAATGTCCTGGCGTCTCTAAAACTCTGAGCGAGATATCTCCAATATTGACCACATCTCCTTCATTTAGCCATCGGTCAGCTGGTTTTCTTGTAAACAATCCTGAGTCATATTCTTTTTTATTATAAAGCAATGGAATCTTAAAGCGGTGCTTAATCTTCATTACTTTTAAAGTATGATCGAAATGACCGTGAGTTAATAAAATAGCAATTGGTTTAGCACCTAATTCTTCAATTGCACTAATAATATGCTCTCCATCTCCTCCAGGATCAATGATAACTACTTCTTTAGTGCTTGAAGAACCAAAAATATAACAATTGGTTTGCAATGGTCCCACTAATAATCTTTTAAATATCATTTCGGGCATGTTAATACTCTCAATTAATAAAATTCTATTTTTAAAATTAAAATAATAAAGAAAGAGAATAAAGGGAATTCAAATTTTATTGAAAAGATCTTATGATTTTTTAGATTTTAACAATTCGTTAATTTCTACAAGTTTATTGTATATTTTTAATCCTTTTTGGGTTAATTTCACGTACTTTTTTTTATCGTTATTTTCGATTTCGATAATTCCCTTATCAATGAGATCATCTTTAACTCTAAAAAAAGAGTTATAATAGCTAAACTTATTCAATTCGTTGTAGAAAGTATGCTTGTCAACTTTATAGTTGTCAAATTGAGTAAGCACCTTAAAAGTGTCTCGAAAACCCTTTTTCTTTAAGAAATTAATCAAATCATCAATAGTCATCGTTCTTATACCTCTAATTATGCCAATAAAATTTTGTTTTCTTTCATTTAGTAATAATAATTTATACTAAATTGTAATTATGAAAAAATTACAAAATTAAAAAACATTATGAAAATCTGATTAATATCATGATTATTTTTTCTCTGTTCAAAAATCTTCTGCTTTTTAGAAAATCCATTGAAAACTAACAATGTATTCGCTAATCTCAAATCTATTCTAATAATCTTAGGAGTTAAATAGAAATAGATAATTAATTAATTTTTTTGTTAAAAAAAATAAATACTGCTTATTAATATCTTTTATTTTAAAATTAAAAAAAAAATAGTGAAAAAAGTTTCATATAAATGATTGATGAACATTGAAAATTATAATTTAAAAATCTGATTTTTCGAATTTAGAATTCTGAATAATATTTCCAAAAAAACATTTTAATAACCCAACTTTTCAACAATAAGACACTTTCTTTTAGATAGGACTAAAATTTTTTAAAAGATATCCAATTTTTAATCATTAAAATTCAATTTATTTAATTTAAATTGTAAAAAATCCAATGTTTGGCCATGGAGCTGAATAAGGCAATGAGATTAAAGAAGGTAGAATTTCTTTTTCATTATTTTCCTAAAATTGACTCGGCATTAAACGTGTTAGCATTTTCATACCTGTTTATCAAGTGGTTGATTTCGACTTGGATTTTTGGTTTCTTTATTTATTCGCTTTCGCTTTCTTTTTTGTTGAGTGCGATTATGATGGTTATCATTATTGATTTATATTTATTCATTAAAAAAAGGCTTTTTACAATTCAACTTATCATTTCTTTTCTATCATCATTCTTGTTCTCGGTTATTCTATTCTTATTAATCTCTATCACTATTGGAGCAATATCTATCTTGGTTATCGTTTTCGCTGTTCTCCTATTTTCCAAAATAATTAGATTAGCTACTATCTTTAAAGCTTATTTGGATTATAAAAAAGCAAGAATTACTACTAAAATTTCGTTTATTCAATTTAAAAAGAAAAGTCCAATCCTCGTTTTATTTTTATTCTTACTCATATTTCCTTTAGCTGTAATTGCAATAGGAATGGATTCTAACGGCGTGTATTTGATAGATATTAATATTAATAATCAACTTGGATTAAATGGGGGTTCAAGACAAATTCAATTATCATTTTATGCGAACTTGGATAGTTACGATTATTTAACAAACACGACAATATTGCGGGCTTTAAATGGCTCAGATTTCGGTGGTGGTAATTTGAAACCAGTTGAAATCTTACTGTTAGTAAGAGAAAATAATCTTGTGGACCCAATAAAGGCACGAAAATTAGCACATATTATTCAAAATTGCTCTAATAGCGGATTGAACGTATGGACTTGGTTTGTATATAATGCTTCTAATGGATACTATCCATCTTATAAAGATTACAATCATCTTCCTTTATTTAAAAATTTATTTGATGATTGGGTTTCAAATTTTTCTCTTAATATTCATGGCATATTATTTGATAATGAAATGAACCAGTTCGCAGCAAGTTTTTCCATGGATGATATCTTCAATTATTTGCAAGGAATGATAAATTATCGGAGAACCACCAAAGAAAATTGGAATAAAGCAATATCAGTTTATAAAAGTGTCATGAGTCAATGGAAGAGCCAAGGCTATGAAATTGCATTAATAGGAATGGACATGACGTTATATGACATATTAGATAACGATCCAGACATACAACAATTAGCAGGTATCATAAATTACCCTCCAAATACTTGGGATCGGGTGAGTTTCATGCTTTACAGGCATTGTGAATATCATGCAGCCTCGAGCCATGAGTAGCGTAAATGACGTAATTTTGCCGTTTCATGCTTTACAGGCATTGTGAATATCATGCAGCGCCATATTCCCAGCAATACCTTTACTTTTTATCTAGAGTAAATAAAAAAGTATTTAGCAATAGGGCTGCGGTAGCCTTGGGATGCATGGGCTATGAATCATATGATACTGTTGATGAGATTGTACAAGATATTGCCATCTTAAAATATAATGGATATTCTACAATAGAATTATTTGAATTTCACCGCTTTTACAATACATTAGGGTATGATGGATTGATCTCAGTGTTAAATTCCACGCTGAACGGATGGAAATATCCAGAATTTAAGATTAATATTAATTCAATGGAATTCTTGATGGATTCAATGTTATTATTCGCAGATGTCCTCTTAGATTGGATATAAAACATGGACATAAATAACATTAATGCAGTATCCAGAAATTTAATTTTATCTAACTTAAATTTTTTTATTACCATACTTTTTTCCAAAAAAAAAGATTTAAATAATTATCAATACTTACCATACCATTCATTTAAGCGCTCTTTTAACAATAGATCCAACAATAATATTATTTTGATGATAATTATTTATAGTCGTGCCTTTAACAAGTATTTTGAATGAATTCATTAAACCTTATAACTTAAAAATTATTTTCTTATTTGGATGAAAATTAATAAATTTTTTGAAATTAAGTTCGGTTCTGCTCCAATCGTTTTGTCTTGTCCACATGGGGGGTATAAAAAACCTCATTTTATTCCAAATAAGAAAAAAGGACCTAAAAACGCTGATCAAAACACTTATTTCATTTCAAAATGCTTGATAAATGAATTTAAGCAGCAAGATATAAAAATAAATTATATTTTAAGTAAAATTCATAGAAGCAAGGTTGATTTTAATAGACCCCCTTATTCAGAAGCTGCATTTAACAAGGAATCGGATCTTGCCCGACAAATCCATGAATGCTATTTTAAACAATTAAATGAGCTCATTAATCATTGTTTAAAGGATTTTAATAAATGTTTATTAATAGATTTTCACGGGTTTACAAAACCAGTACAAAATTATCCAGATATTATCTTTGGACACGTGTTTGGAAAGACTCTTAATATTTTCTCTCCAGAGAAAGATGCTGAAAAATGTAAAAAATATTGGGGTTGTTCTGAGCTTTATAATGACCTTTCAAGATATTTCTTTGTTGATGATGGATTGAGCATGTCTGATTTTAATTTATCTTATTCGGGAGGATACATCGTATGGCAGTATTATGGCGTTGAGAAAGTATCTGCCATACAGATAGAAGTTTCGAAGGAAGTGAGGATGAATCAAGAATCAATAAAATTATTTATCGATACCTTAATTAATGCACTGATTAAAATAATAAAAAATTAATTTATTAATCATTGTATTGTCATCTTTTAGGATTTTTTGTCGATTATTTCACAGTTATACGAACAAATTGATGATTGAAAGCGTCTAAATTTGATTTTAGTGTCAAGTAAATTAAATAAAAAAGTTTCACGATTGATCTTAAAAAGATTTTGAAAATGAACGATTCATCAATGTTGATTGAATTTAATGAAATTTTTCTACAAATTTTCTAAAAACATAATGTTTTTAAATAAGAAATCGTATACATAATTAAAAATATATTAATGGGAATGCGATCCCTCAATAGAAAATAAAGGTGATGTGAAAAAAAATCATGAAATGCCCTAGGTGTGGAGAAGACTTTCCTGAAGGTACTTATCACATGGTTCATTGTGGTCGAGTGTATTTAGATGATAGGAAGGCATACAGTTGGAATTGTTGTGATAAGGGCTCCATGAAAGTTCGAGATCTTGGAGATAATTTTTTTAAAAATGTGTTTCCTGAAACTAAAATTCGAAACTCGTTAATATACGAGTAGAATTATTCTTTAATAGTTTTGTAATTACTTACCATTTATTATTAAACTATATTTTTAACCATTTTTTTGATGAAATTTTTATAAAGGAAAATTCTTCATTTTATGATAGATACTTTATCCATAAAACTTTCCTAATAATTAAAGTCTTTAAGAAAAATAGGGGCTAAATAGGATTTTTAGCAATAAGAATTCACTTTAAATTAACTGAATAATTTCAATAATTGATTTAAGATTAAAAAACAAAATAATCGCAGAACATGAGAGAAACCAGTTCAGATTTCGATATTGTAATATTGGGACACATCGCTAAAGATATTAATGAATTTAGAAATGATAAGGAGGAAGCAATTGGTGGCGTGGTTTATTATGGAGGTATTGCTGGTTCTCACATGGGTCTAAAAATAGCCATAATAACTCGTATTAGGCGTGAAGACTTCCATTTATTGGAGGAATTTAAAAACAATGGTATTCAATATTTCGCATATCCCTCAAAAGAAACATCTGGAATAAGGAATGTTTACAGATCGGAAAGAATGGAATTTCGAGACTGTCAAATCCTTGGTTTTGCCGGAAAATTTAAAAGAAAAGAGATTCCCATCCTTAATACTAAATTTTTTGTCATAGGTTCCATAATGGCTGGTGAAGTAGACTATCGCCTTTTAAAATATCTTTATAAAATATATCCAGGAAAATTATGCTTAGATATTCAAGGTTTCCTAAGAAAAAGGAAAAAAGGGACTATTTATTACACAAGATTAAATGAACATCAAAAAAGGGCGATATTAAAGCGAATTGATTTCCTTAAGATTGACCATAATGAAGCTGAACTCCTGACTAAAGAGAATGATATTATTAAAGCTGCTGAGAATTTAATAAAAATGGGGCCTAAAGAAATACTGATAACTCACGAGAAGGGGATAATGTTAAAAACAAAAACTGAATTTTATTCATTACCATGGAAAAATGATTCCTTAAAAGGAAGAACTGGAAGAGGAGATACTGCATTTATTAGTTATCTTGGATCAAGGATAAAATTGAGTCCCAAAGAAAGTTTAAAATTTGCAGCTGCCTTGACATCATTAAAAATGGAAACTCCAGGTGCATTTAATCTCCCATTAAATTTAGTTCAAGAATTAATTCAAAGAGAATATGATAATATAATATGAGGATTGGAGAAATTAACGATATTTCAATCGAACATGATCCAAATCAACCATCAATGGAAATCTTTACCATTGGATGTAATTTTGACTGTTCATTTTGCCCTAAAATACATTTAAAAAATAAAAATGCTGGGAAAGATTTCTCAATTGATGAATTATTAGGCATTATAAAAACAAACCTACTTGTCAAGGGTATTGTTATTCTGGGAGGTGAACCCACCCTTCAGCCGGAATTAATATCTCTTTGTAAAGAAATAAAAGGATTAGGAAAACATATTAGCATTGAAACCAATGGCACCAATCCTAATGTTATCAAGGCACTCCTTCCTAATGTAGATAAATTTATCCTAAAAATTTATTCACCACTAAAAGATGAAAAATTATTTAAATTTACTAATGTTAGGGTCAAACCTGAATTTATTATAAAGAGTTTTAAAATTTTGAATGATTCGAGCAATATTGAATTTGATGTATTAACTACATTTATTGGAGGGTTAACACAACCTAAAGATATTCATTCAATAATTGCCTTCCTTAAAAAGAATAATTTTTCAGGAAATTATGTATTAAAGCAATATCGATTATCGCAGAAAAATAATAATGGTGATTTACTTTCATTTTATAAACCAGAACATTATATATTGGTAAAAACTCTTGAAAAATATAGGAATAAGAAGTTAAAGTTTAATATTCTTTTAAAGGATGAAGTTTTTGATTACAAGAATTTAAAAGATATTTTTAATCAAGATATTAATAATATAACAATATGAGATGAATGTTTTTGGAAGAAGATGATGATTTAGATGATGAATTAGAAAGGCAATGGGAAATGCAAGACAAGATACATCCTAAATGTAAGATGAGGGATAAATTGCGTAAAGAAAAAGATTATTTAATGTAAATGAATGCTATTCTTTTTCTATTTATTATTTAATCATATTTTTATCTTTTATTCTACAATGTATCTCTCCAATTTTGTAAAACATGTACCTGAATCATGTTTATGTTTAACATTTTTAAGCCTTATTTCACGTCTTTTCTTTGCTTCGTTGAATCTCCTTTTTTCTTCTTCACTTTTCAAGATAAGTGGTGGTATTTCTGTAGGCTTATCATCCTTATCCAATGCTACAAAAGTTAAATAAGCAGAACCAACATGAGTATGTTTTCCAGTTTTGAGACATTCTGCTTCAACTCTAACACCTATTTCCATTGATGTACGTGAGACAAAGTTTAAAGAAGCTTTTGCAATGACAAGATTTCCGACAAAGACAGGAGAGATAAAGTCCATCTTATCTACAGAGGCAGTTACAACATTTTTATGAGTATGCCTGGCAGCAACTATTGCAGCAGCTTGATCCACTAATTTCAAAATATAACCACCATGTACGTTTCCAGCGGGATTGGCATGTTCTGGATACATTATTCGAGCAATCTCTACTCTTGATTCTGAAATTTTTTTTCCTTCCAAAATTTAAGCATCTTTTAATTATTTCTATATTAGTATTTGTTATTTCAATGATAAGATAAAAATATCTCTTTTAAATTATAAATAAACGAATTATAGAAGGATAATTTGATAATTTTTTCATTTCATTTGAAATAAGTTATCTCTTTAATTAAGAAGAATGCTTTTTTAAGTTATAACGGTGAATTTTTAATAAATACCATAAAATCATAAAGGGTAAATAAATGGATAAGATTTGGTATGATCTAGCAAGAAGAATATTAAAAAACGGAGGGCCGCCCGTTCCTTTAAATGACACCCTAATAGAGCTGTTAAAAACTCTAATTAATGAAGATCAAGCGAAATTTTTATTAACTTTTAGGAAACCATTAAATTTCGATCAACTTAAAGAAAAAACAGGATTAGATGATGAGACATTAAAAAATAAACTGGAAGAACTCATGCATATAGGTTTCATTACAGCGCTTCCAAGCAGGAGTACTGGCATAATGGTTTATAGATTAGTAAGCTTCTTACCCGGTTTGTTAGAATTTACTTTGATGAGGGGAGAAACGGGAGAAAAACAAAAAAAGATCGCTCTATTATGGGATAAATTATTTAAAGAAGAAGGTGAAATAACTCAAAAAAATTATGATATTGTAATGAATGCATTTAAAAATGCACCTCCCATAGATCGAGTGATTCCGATTAATCAAGAAGTAGAAGTAAGACAAGAAATGACGTTGCTTACTGATGAAGTTAATGCTTTAGTAAATAAATTCGATATTATTGCTGTTTCATATTGTTACTGTAGACATCGAAAAGATCTTTTAAATGAACCTTGTAAGATCAATGCTCCAAGACAAAATTGTTTAAGCTTTGGGAGATCCGCTGAATTTTTAATTGAACACGATTTTGCTAGAAAAATAGACAAGGATGAAGCATTGCGCATTTTAAAAGAAGCAGAAGAACTAGGATTAGTCCACAAAGCTTTTCATTCAAAAGGAGATCCAAATGAAGATGAGTTAGCAGTATGTAATTGTTGCAAGTGTTGTTGCGAAAATTTTCAGAGTTTCTACACTGGACGTGCTCCTACTCATACTTATGCTACACACATTGCTAAAGTATCTGAAGATAAATGCATAGGATGCCAAACTTGTGTAAGCTATCGTCCACTAGAAGCAATTGAAGTTCCAGATACTATCGCTCAAGTAAATAACAATAGATGCATGGGATGTGGGGTTTGTGCTAGCAAATGTCCCGAAGAAGCAATTATATTAGAAAAAACTGAGTTGAGAAAGGTGTTTATTCCAACACTAAAGATTTTTTAAATCTTTTTTAAGATATAAAGAATTTTTTAATCCTTTTTTCTTGAATAATAGAAATCATTATCATCTTCATATGGAACAAAGTTGGGATCTTTAATTTTATTTATGATTCTTTCCTGTATTCTTAAAGCATCTTTATAATGATTTAAATTAATCTTATTAAACAAGTTATAATCAACTTCAACTCTATATGCTTCTAAATCTGAATAATCACTTCTTAACTTTGTTTCTTCAATCTGACTTTTAACAAAAGCATGACATCTATTTATTTCAGAATCAGGAATAATAATGTTAAGTTTAATTTGGATCAAATGGAAAATCCCGTAATATAAACGATTAATAGCGGTACGATAACAAATTTCTTTAGGTAATCCTGGTTGATTAATTTTAACTAAAAATTTTGCAATAGAAAAATATTCACTCGGATCCATTTAAACTATTCACGCCGTACTACAAATCTGAATTTTTTTTGAAATTTTCGGTATCTTTTAAATTCTTCTATATTTTTAGAAAGCTTTAATAAATAAATTTTAAAATTCTCTTCAATATTATCTCGAATTTTCAAGTTATTAAAGTTTTTATCATCATAATAAATTATTTTTATCATTGGTTCAACATAGTCTTCACCAGGAAATTCAAATAATTCAAAAATGCATTCTTTAGGCTTAATGAAAGATAATTCAAAATATTTTATCAAAAAGTTTTCAAGTATCCTAGTAAATTCTGAATATTGTTTATTTTTTTTTATATACATAAGAAATTTTTTACTTTTATATATCTTGATTATTTTTTTTTTTAAGATTTGGTCTTTCCCTTCCTTTAAAATTTTTTGATTTCTATTATAAATTGGATAAGCTGGAATTATTTTATTATATAGAGAGATTTTTATAGAAGAATGTTCTATTGTAGATATGGATTGAATGTTTGTAAGATATTCATTATCAGGCGCAGTATTATTAAATATATCATAACTCGGGAGTCCATTTGTATTTTTTTCTTCATACATTTTTCTCAACTCTTTTATACTTCATTATTCTTAATCCATCCATCCTCTAAATTTTTTTCGATTATATGAGGTAATTTAACTTTTAAAACAGGATCCTCTAGTTCTGTTCTAATAAATCTTCTTTTTGTAGTGAATATATAAGTTTCTAATCCTTGAATATTATCTTCTTTTTTAATATGTTCAATTAATGCTCTGTAAAAGCTTAGATCTTTTTTATTTTCATCTCCAAGCATTTTTTCTTGATTATATAATTCATCTAAATTTAGTAATTTATAATATTCTATAAAAAGATTCCATAATTTTTTTTCTAAATTATATTCTATATCCTCAATAGGAAGTTTAATTCTAATAGCATCCCGTTTACTAATGAGAAATGAATGTTCAAATAGACCCATTGTGATTGTATCGGATATTTTTTTAATTAAATTTTCATCATTCAAGTGATATCTAAGTAAATTTGAGGCAATGCTCATATTTTTCTCACGAGCTCTATATACTGCCCCTATAGCTAAAGGATTTATTTTTTCTGTAATATATTGTAAAATACTGATATAATCTTGCTCATTTTTGATCCCCAAAAAATCTTTAGAAAAGCGAACATATCCAGATAAATCTTCAACATTTATTGGAATATTTTGAGGTCCCACCGGGGTTTCAATCTTTGGATTAAAAGGAGTAGTTATATTTACATCAACTGGGCTCAATTGTCCTGATTTTAACATAATTATAGAATTTGCACCTAATGCTATTAAAGTTGCTGCACTATGAGCTTTCCATGGAATGATCACATTAAATTCATCACAATACTCTCTTATTAAAGAAACTAAAGTTAATGCTGTAGGACCATTACCTCCTCGACTATAGATCATTAAATCAATTTTCTTATGTCGAATTTTAGAGTTAATTAAAATATCTTGAAAAATAGGAATTACATCGTCACCAATTCTAGTTTCTAGATTCTTCCTATCGCCAGTAAAGTAAACAATAATCTTAGAGTTTCTAATTTTTTCAATTTCTTCCAATAATTCTAAACGCTTTTTTCTTGACATTGATTTCTACTTTTTTATAATATTATGCTCATTTTATTATTAACAAATTAAAATATATTTATTTTTTTAAAAATTTATTTTAAAATGTCAAAAACTTTTAAATATTTTATAAAAAAATAGCATCTTAAAAAATTTTACACACAATTTATGAGCAATTCTAAATCATTTCTTTTATTGTTCTAATTAAATCTTTTTAATTAAATAAATTAAAGCTTATTATTTACGAAAATAATTATAATTATATGAATAACTATAAATCTAATTAAATAGAACTTTATCAATTTTAGTTAAAGTGGAATCATGTATGTTATCACTCAATTTATCAAAAAGGATTTATAATTTAAAAGAAAATCTATTATCAAGCAAGTATGAACTTTGCATTGAACGCATGAGATATTATACAAAAGCTTATAAGATGTATCAAGATGATCCTGAAATATTAAAAAGAGCGAAAGCATTAGCTCATACATTAAAAAATATGACCATTTTTATAAGAGATGATGAGCTGTTAGTAGGAAATGAAACTAGTAAAAATCTCGGAGAAAAAGTAAATTTAGACCTTCAAAGATATGATAATAGTTTTGAAAAAAAAAGTACTTATCGAAAATTAGCAAAGCGAGCATTGCAACCTTTTTATATTTCTGAGGAAGAAGTAGAAGAATTGCTGGAGTTAATATCATTTTGGAAGGGAAAATCGCTCGTAGCCGATAAAATAAATAAAAGATTGGCAAAAGAAGGTTTGATAACGAGTGAAGGTAAAATTTCATCATTAGCACCTAATATCGCAATTCAAATTGGCACGACTGAGGGACATATATGTGCTGGTTATGAAAAACTCCTGAAAAAGGGATATAAAGGTATTATTGAAGAGGCTAATCATTATCAGAAATTATTAAATAAGAATGATCTTGAATATCAACAGAAATACGATTTTTATGAAGCAGTCAAAATTTATTATCAAGCAGCAATAGATTTTGCGAAAAGATTTTCAGATTTGGCAAAAGAAATGGCACGAGAAGAAAATGAAAGATCTCGTAGTGAAGAATTGAAGATCATTTCAGAAATGATGGAAAAATTTTGTGCAGAACCTCCTGAAACTTTTTATGAAGCCGTGCAATTCATATGGTTTTCGCAAAACATTGCTAATATAATTTACCAACGAAGTGTTTTAGCATTAGGCAGGTTGGATCAAATTTTATGGCCCTATTATGAGAAAGACATTAAATCTGGTAATATTACTCGTGATTTTGCTTTAGAATTAATAGAAGAATTGAATTTAAAGTTAACTTGGAATGTCACGATCTTGCCGACCGATTTTACCATGGTTGCTAATGCTTTGGGCCAAAATACTCAAACGATCACTATTTCAGGCATGGATAAGCACGGAAATGATGCTACGAATGAACTTTCATATCTTTTTTTAAAAGCGTATAAGGATGTAAAAGTATTCACTACAGACTTATCAATACGAATTCATGAAAATACACCTAAAGAGTTTTTAATTGAAGCTCTTAAAGTATTTAGATCCACTTCTGGAATTGCTTTTTATAATGATGACATAATAATCCCAGCTTTGGAAAAAGCAGGTTATTCTTTAGAAGATGCAAGAGATTATGCAATCATTGGATGTGTTGAACCATCCGGTCAAGGAAATGCTTTTGCTGCAACTGGTAGAATGTTCATGAACCTTCCAGGAGTGTTAGAATTGGTATTAAATAATGGATATAGTCACTTATCCAAAAAAGTAGATGGGTTGCAAACAGGTGATCCTTCAAATTTTAAAACATTCGACCAATTATATGAGGCATTTGTTAAGCAACTTAAATATAACATAGAAAAATCAGTTGAAATAGCAAGAATCGGCGATGAGGAAGCCATGAAATGGTTTCAGCATCCTTTTGTATCTGCAATGATTGATGATTGCATAAAAAAAGGGAAAGATCATGTATGTGGAGGAGCAAAGTATAATTTCTCATCGATTACAGCATATGGATTCGCAACACTCGTTGATTCTCTCTTTGCAATAAAAAAGGTCGTATATGAAGATAAAATCATGAGTCTTCCAGAGTTAATAAACATTTTAAATTCCAATTTTGAAGATCATGAGGATTTACGTCAAGTCTTAATGAATAAATATTATAAGTGGGGTAATGATAAAGAGGAAATAGATGCATTCGCTCATCAAATTTGGAAATTATTTACATCTGAAGTGGCAAAACATGCCCCAATAAGAGGAGGAAGGTATAGTGCTGGAGCATATTCGATGGGAATTCACGTAATGGAAGGATTTTTCACGCAACCAACCGCAGATGGGCGAAAAGCGCTTCAACCCATTTCAAATAGTTTATCACCCGTGAATAATGTAGAAAAAAATGGCATTACCGCTGTGTTAAATTCAATTGCTAAGTTAGATTATGACTTAGCGACTAATGGAGTTGCTGTAAATGTTAGATTTCATCCCCAGAATCTTGAAAGTGAAGAAGGTATCGAAAAATTATATTATTTAATTAAGGGCTATTTTCAAAAAGGGGGAATGCAAGTTCAGCCAAATGTAGTATCCACCAAGACTCTAAGAGATGCTCAAGCACATCCTGAAAAATATCCAGATCTTATTGTAAAAGTTGGCGGGTATAATGCTACTTTTGTCGATCTTGGAACCCCAATTCAAAACGATATCATTGATAGATTAGAAAATCAAATTTGATTAATACTTAATTTTTAGCTTTTTATTTAATTTTTTCAAAATCAAGTGATTTAATATTTATTTAAATAAGATTGATGTTTTTCAAAAAATTCCTTTAAAATCATTGATTTATTATTTTTCCAAAACTGAGCTAAAAAAGTTAAAAAAATTAGGTATATATAAATATCGAGTTATGAATATTTATTCATAACATTTAAATAGTTAACATGCTATATTAAACTTAGAAATTAAAAAATGAATAATAATCAAAAAAGGGAGATGATGTTTAAAGA
>Ga0190334_1000280_pt1 | contig 26561 bp, 27 predicted proteins | sample 48720478_MG_FD_161270 | JGI IMG/M metagenome (GOLD analysis project Ga0190334, IMG submission 161270) | Hydrothermal vent sediment bacterial communities from Southern Trench, Guaymas Basin, Mexico - 4872-04-7-8_MG | ecosystem: Environmental > Aquatic > Marine > Hydrothermal vents > Sediment ... | reverse complement strand
TTTTACCTCGCTAACAAATATTATATATTTTATTAACATAAAATATAATAAACTAATTTATCGTAGGAGGTGAAAAATGTATGTTTTAACCGTAAAAGATTCAAGAGCTGTTGATAGTATTGCAATGGGTGATTATAGATTTCCAAGTGAACTTTTAATGGAAAATGCCGGAAGATCAGTGGTTGATGCAATAGAAAATAGCTTCGGAGAGGTTGAAGGAAAGTTAATAACAATTGTTTCAGGAAAAGGGAACAATGGGGGAGATGGAATTGTTGTGGCAAGACATCTTTACAATAGAGGAGCTATTGTTTACCTTATTCTTTTAACTTCTCCTTCAAAGCTTAATAGGGATCCCCGGATAAATTATAAAGTTCTGAAAAATTATAATGTGGATATTTTTATTGTTAAAGATGAAAAAAAATGGAAAAAGTATCTGGATTTGATAGAAGAATCTGATATTATTGTTGATGCTATTTTTGGAACCGGGTTTAAGGGAAGTGTGAAAGGCTTTTATAATGCTGTTATAAGAGATATTAATGACAAAGCAAGAGCGATAGTATCAATTGATATCCCTTCGGGTATTAATGGTGATACTTTAATTCCTGAGGGTAATCATATATTTGCGGATCTTACGGTAAGTATGGCAAGTTTTAAACCTGCACATGTTTTGCCCCCTTCGGAAGAATATTGCGGACATACTGTTGTGGGAGATATTGGAATACCTCCTGAAATCATACAGGAAAGAGCTATTTTTAAAATTCTATCTCCTGAGGATTTCCCATTTTTCCCAATTGAAAGAGATTTGAATTCTCACAAAGGTGATTTTGGACATCTTGTTATTTTGGGAGGGAGCAGAGATAAGAGCGGAGCTATTATAATGGCTGCGAAGGCAGCTTTAAGGTCAGGAGCCGGTTTGGTAACTGTTGCTTCTGTACCCTCCGTAATTGAGAGAGTAGCAAACAGCGTACCCGAAGCTATGTTTTATTCTCTGGAAGAGAAAAATGGTCTTATTTATTGTAAAAATCAAAAGGAATTTTTGAATTTTTTAAAGGATAAAACAGCTCTTGTAATAGGTCCGGGAATGGGTGTGAGTAATGAAATTAAGAAACTTATTTTTAAACTTACCAAAGAGCTTTCCATTCCAATTGTTATTGATGCTGATGGTCTCAATAATTTGAAAGAAGATGTGAAAAAAATAAAAAAGAAAAACATAGTTTTTACACCGCATCCCGGAGAATTTGAAAGAATTTCGGGAATAAAAAAAGAAAAAATAAAAAATAACAGATGGGTTGAAGGAATAGAGTTTTCAAAGAAATACGGAACAAACCTTGTATTGAAAGGATATAAAACACTGATATGTTTCGGGGATGGGGATTGTTATGTAAATCCTGCCGGAAACCCGGGAATGGCGACAGGAGGAAGCGGAGATGTGCTTTCGGGAATTTTAGGAGGTGTTTTGGCCCAGAAAGAGGCATCATCTCTTTTTGAATCCTCTGTCCTTTTTTCTGTTTTTATTCACTCTTTAGCTGCTGATCTTGCAGTGGTTGAAAAAGGGGAAGATTCTCTTATTGCAACAGATATAATCGAATATCTTCCGAAAGCTTTTGGATATTTGAAAGAGGATTATGAAGGAGAAGATGAGGAAGTTTAAAAGTTTTTCTCCTGATGATACAAAAAAGATAGCGGAAGAATTTGCTAAGGAGTTAAAAGGGAATGAAATTGTATATTTAAGCGGGGAGCTTGGAGCAGGGAAGACCCTTTTTATTAAAGGAATGGCCAAAGTCTTTGGGGTGAATGAGATAGAGGTTAATTCCCCGACTTTTACTTTAATGAATGTTTACAAAGGAAAAGTTAAAATATATCATCTTGACCTTTACAGACTTACTCCGGAGGAAGCTGAGGAGATGATAACAGACTTTGTAGGTGAAGGTCTTATCATACTTGAGTGGGGGGATAGGCTTAGGGAAGATATTTTTGAACTTCCCGGTTTTTTTATTGGGATAGAAGTAGTTAATGAAAATGAGAGGGATATTAAAATAGAGAAAATTGAAAAATAAATTTTTGATTTTTCTTTTAATCTTTCTTTTTATAAGTCTTTTTTTCATTGTGGAGAATTTTTTTGTTTTCAGGATATCCGGAAACTCTATGTATCCCACTTTTAGGGATGGGGACTACATTCTTGTGATAAAAAGCAAAAATTTTAAAGTTGGAGATATTATAGTGTTTTTTAGCGCGAAAAAGGGAAGCAGTGAAAAATTGGTTAAAAGAGTGGTTGCTAAGAAAGGGATGGCTCTTGAATATGTAAAGGAGGGGAGGTACATAAAAATATCAAGTGGAAAGAAATTTAATAAAGATTCTTATATAATACCCGATGGTTTTCTTTTTGTTATGGGGGATAATCTGCAGACTTCTTATGATAGTAGGGAGGGATGGCTTATTAACAGGAATCTTGTTATTGGAAAAGTAATCTGTCGCCTTTTCCCTCCAAAACTATTTTTTGTTAATTTCTTGAAAAAATGAGAAAAAATTGCTATAGTTTAAAACAATGATCGAGATTTTAGTGGCAATAGCTTTTTTCGGAATAATTGCTTTTATCTCTGCTAATATCTCGGGTGTTTTAGGTCCAAAGAGTGATAATCCTACAAAAGAGACTCCTTTTGAATGCGGTTCTCCACTTCTTGAAAAGTTCAGTGTTTCATACACCCCCATCTATTTTTTTGTGGCAATTGCATTCCTGATTTTTGATGTGGAAGCCTCTTATCTTCTGATGTGGGCATTAATATTGAGAGGAGTGACTGATAAATTAACACTATTAATTGTTGGCGGACTCTTTTTTCTTGTCATAATTATAGCTTTTGCCTATATCTGGAAAAAGGGAGGCTTTGAGTGGGAGTAGATAATAGAAATTTTATAACCACTAAATTTGACAGTATCCTCGGTTGGGCAAGAAAATATTCAATGTTTGTATATCCATTCGTTACTGCTTGCTGCGGAATGGAATACATTGCTGCAGCCTGCTCCCATTTTGATATAGATAGGTTCGGTGCCGGGCTTACACGATTTTCCCCGAGGCAGTCTGATGTTTTAATGATTGTGGGGACTATTTCTCAAAAGATAGCTCCTGTTTTAAGAAAAATTTATGATCAGATGGCAGAGCCAAAATGGGTTGTAGCATTCGGAACCTGTGCTGTCAGCGGAGGTATTTATGATAATTATTCAACAGTGCAGGGTGCTGATAAGATTGTTCCTGTTGATGTTTATATCCCGGGATGTCCTCCGAGGCCCGAAACTGTTTTTGAGGGAATTATGAAGCTTCAGGAAAAGATTCAAAATCAGCCGCAGGATTGGAGATGGAAGAAATAATAGATAAAATTAAATCCGCATTTAAAGAGACAATTCTCTTTTTTGAAGAGAGAGAGATGCCAGTTTTCGTGATAAAAAAGGAAGATGTTTTAAGTTTTGTTGACTTTTTGAAAGAAAATAGCTTTTCAATTCTATTGGACATAACAGCGGTTGATTATTTAAAGTGGCCCGAGCAAAAAGGGAAAAGGTTTGAAATTGTTTATCACTTTTTCTCTCTTGAGTACAATCTTAGAATAAGGGTTAAATTTTCAATAGATGATAAAGAGAAATCTCCGTCTCTTACGGAGTTTTACAAAAATGCAAACTGGCTTGAAAGGGAAGTTTACGATATGTATGGAATTAAATTTGAGGGGCATCCGGATTTAAGAAGAATATTGATGTATGATGAGTTTAAAGGATACCCTCTTAGAAAAGATTACCCGCTGAAGAAAAGACAGCCGAGACTTGAGGACTTGAAAGATGATTAATATAAAGAAGGAATCGAATAATAGCTTTATTCTTAATATAGGTCCGTCCCATCCTGCAATGCACGGGACCATAAGAATAGTGGTTGAGACAGAGGGAGAAAAGGTTATAAATTCGGATGTTGAGATAGGTTATCTTCACAGAGGATTTGAAAAAACCGCAGAGCATAAATCTTACCCTAAAATAATCCCATATACAGATAGAATGAACTATACCTCTCCTCTTATAAATAATCATGGATTTGCCCTTGCAGTTGAAACTCTTTTGGGTGTTGAAGTTCCCGAAAGGGCAAAAATCATAAGGGTTGCGATGGATGAAATCGCAAGAATTACGGATCATCTGATTGATGTTGCTGCTATGATAAATGAAACCGGAGCTATCACTGTTTTGCTTTATATGATGGAAGCAAGAGAATACTTCTGGGATGTAATAGACAGTACCACAGGAGCAAGGGTTACAACCTCTTACATAAGAATAGGAGGTGTTAAAGCTGATGTCCCCGAAAATTTCAGAGAGCTTACGGAAAAAGCCATTAAAGAGACAAGAAGAATACTGAGGGAAATTGATGGCCTTATTTCAAAAAATTCCATATTTTTAAAGAGAACAAAAGGAATAGGAGTGCTTTCAAAAGAGGATGCTTTGTCCTACGGTTTTACGGGTCCTCTTTTGAGGGCAACAGGTATCTTCTATGATGTTAGAAAGTTTTCCCCTTATGCTGTTTATCCTAAGGTTGAGTTTGAGGTGCCTTTGGGAGAAAACGGCGATGTTTATGATAGATATAAGGTCAGAATGCAGGAGATGGAGCAGAGTATGAGAATAATTGAGCAGTGCCTTGATCTTCTTGATGAGACAGCACCGGAAAGGGTAAAGAACAGAGATGTGGAAGCTGCGGAGGCTATTTCAAAGAGCAAAATTGAGAAAGGGGTTAAAACGGAGAGGATTAAACTTTCCCCAAATCTTGAGGGAATGGAGAGCGAAAGTTATGATAGAATTTATTCAAAAAACAGAAGATTTGTTCCCCCTCCAAAGCAGACGGTTTATAATAGTATAGAGGGTATAATACATCAATTTTTATATGTTATGGATGGATACGGAATAAGACCGCCTAAGGGAGAGGTTTATGCTGCTGTTGAAGGGGGAAACGGAGAACTCGGTTTTTACCTTGTATCGGATGGTTCGGATATTCCTTACAAACTCCATGTAAGATCCCCTTCTTTTCATCTTATGAGCTCTCTTTCTGAGATGATTAAGGGGCATTATATTGCTGACATAATACCTATCTTCGGTTCAATAAATATGATCGGAGGAGAGACTGACAGATGAAGTTTTTAACAGGTGAAACAGAAAAAACAATTAAAGAATTGATGGGCAAATATGAAAACCCAAGATCAGCTCTTCTTCCGATTTTGCACACTGTTCAGAGAGATTATGGATATATTTCAGAGGAAGCAATAGAGGAAATTTCGGAAATTTTGGATATACCAAAAGTTGAAATAAAGAGTGTTATAACTTTTTATTCAATGCTAAGGGAAAAACCCGCAGGCAAATATCACATTCAGCTATGCAGAAATGTTGCCTGTTATCTTAATGGTGGAAAGGAATTGGTTGAATTTTTGGAAAATGAATATGGTCTTAAACCGGGAACTTTTACGGAGAACATGAAATTTTCGCTTTCTTTGGTTGAGTGCATCGGTCAGTGTGAAATAGCTCCTGCTGTTCAAATTAATGATAAATTTTACGGGAATCTTACTCCCAAAAAGCTGAAGGAAATTTTAAACAAATTAGAAGGATGACAGAAAAGCTCGAGAATAAAATATTTGAGCCTCTTCTTGCTGTTGAAGGTATAGAGTATATAGAAGTTTACGAAGAACACGGTGGATACAAAGCCTTAAGAGAAGCTCTTAAAATGAAAAGAGATGAAATAATAGAAGAGGTGAAAAATTCCAATCTCAGAGGTAGAGGAGGAGCGGGTTTTCCGGCTGGAATGAAGTGGAGCTTTATGCCTATGGATGATAAAATTGAAAAATTTCTTATTGTGAATGCGGATGAAGGTGAGCCTGGAACCTTTAAAGATAAGTACATATTGAGCAGATTACCCCATCTTTTGATAGAAGGAATGGCAATAACGGCGTATGCCGTAGGAATAAAAAAAGGCTATATATATATAAGAGGGGAATATGAAGAATATGCTCAAATTCTTGAAAAGGCAATTGAGGAAGCAAGAAGAAAAAAGTATATAGGTAAAAATATACTCGGAGAAAAGTTTACATTTAATATTGTTGTTCACAGGGGAGCAGGGGCATATATATGCGGGGAAGAAACAGCCCTTATTGAATCTCTTGAAGGAAAAAGAGGACATCCGAGATTAAAACCTCCTTTTCCTGCAAATGCAGGACTTTACGGAAAACCAACCTTAATAAACAATGTTGAGACAATAGCCTCAATTCCCGCAATAATTAAAAACAAAGGTTTTTGGTTTGCTTCCTTGGGAAGTCAGAAAAACGGAGGTACAAGACTTTTCGGTGTTTCAGGAAAGGTTAACTCTCCGGGAATTTATGAGCTTCCCATGGGGACAAATTTGAAAGAAATTATTTATAATTATGCAGATGGAATAAAAAACAATAAGAAACTTAAGGCTGTTATTCCCGGAGGAATTTCAGCTCCTATTTTAAAAGCTGATGAGATAGATATTCCTATGGATTTTGATTCATTGATGAAAGCAGGTTCAATGCTGGGCTCAGGTGCTATTATGGTCTTTGATGAAAATGATTCAATGTTAGAGGTTTTAAGAATTATGATAAACTTTTACCATCACGAAAGCTGCGGTCAGTGTGCTCCTTGCAGATATGGAACAGATGTGATTAAAAAACTTGTTGATAAGATTTTTAATAAAGAGGCAACAGAGGAGGATGTTGATTTGATTATCCAAACAGCTCAATCGATTATTGGAAAAACAATTTGCCCCTTCGGAGATGCGGTGGGGATGGCAGTCGGAACACTCGTTAGAAAGTTTAGAAATGAAATTCTTGATTTTTTGAGAGAGGAAAATGCCGAAAGTTAAGATAAAGATTAATGACAGAGAGTATGAGGTAGAGCAAGGATTAACAGTCCTTGAAGCTGCCGAAAGTGTGGGGATAGAGATACCTCACTTTTGTGCCCATAAATACCTTAAACCTGCAGGGCTTTGCAGAATGTGTCTTATTGAAATAAAGGGGGTAAGAAAACTTCAGACATCCTGTACAACTCCGGTGAAAGAGGGAATGGAAGTTTATACTGAAAGTGAAGCTGTTGTTAAAGCAAGAAAAGAGGTCTTGGAACTTCACCTTGCAAATCATCCACTTGATTGTCCTGAATGTGATCAGGCAGGTGATTGCTATATACAAAAGTATTATGATAAATACGGATTTTACGAAAGAAGATTTTACATAGAAAGAACACATTTTGAAAAGGATATCGTTTTATCCGATAATTTAATTCTTGACAGAGAAAGATGTATACTCTGTCAGAGGTGTGTGAGATTTGCAGAGGAGGTTTTGGGAGAAAAACTTTTGGCTGTTTTTGAAAGGGGAAGTAAAAGCTATATAGCAACTTATGATGATGAAAAAATTGATACTCCTTATTCAGGAAACTTTGCTGAAATCTGTCCTGTTGGGGCTATTACAGACAGAAGATTCAGGTTTAAGATAAGGAACTGGTTTCTTGAAAAGAGGGAAAGTATCTGTCCTCTTTGTGAAAGGGGGTGCAATATCTATGTTGAGACACCAAAGGACAGGCCATATCTGAAGATGTACGAAAGAATTCAGAGAATAAGCTCAAGGGATAATCCCAAAGTTAACAAGTCCTTTATTTGTGATAGAGGAAGATATGAGCTTTTTGAACTTGAAGATAATAGAATTTATAAGGGAATTTATGAGATGGAAGAGGTTGGCTGGCAGAAGATTAAGAAAATTCTTAAACAGCATCTTTTTACAATGGATACAGTAATATTGTCAGCATGGATGACAAATGAGGAGATTGATCTCGCCCTTTCACTTTTTAAGGATTTTCTTAGTATAAAAAATATATACTATTGGGGAAAGAAGGATGGAGATGAGGATAATATTTTGATAAAAAAAGATAAAAATCCGAATTCCTATTATTTGAATAGTAAAAAAGTAAAGAGACTTTCTTCGAAGAGTAGATTGGTTTTAAAAGGAAGTGCAATTATTTTCGGGGACTTTTTTGATGATAATGATTTTCTTTTAAGCAAAATTGAGGATAATAGTTTTATTATCATGATTACACCATATATACCCTCCAATCCGGAAAAGGTAAGCTTATTAATTCCATCAGCAAACTTTTTTGAGAAAGAAGGCTCTTACACGAATTTTGAAGGGAGGATTCAGAGAGTTGATAATGTTTTTGAAGCCGATAAAGTCAAGTCAGAGTTTGAAATTCTGAAAATCATGGAATCAATTTTGAGGGAAAGATGACAGAGCTTTTGATTGCAACTATAAAAATAATAGTGCTTTTTGCATGGCTTATGCTCTTTGCCCTTTATGCAACCCTTCTTGAAAGAAAGGAGAGTGCGGTTATTCAGGATAGACACGGAGCAAACAGGGCAAGCATATTTGGAATAAGCTCCTTTGGAATTTTTCAGCCATTTGCAGATGCTCTCAAGATGCTTTTTAAAGAGGATTTTATTCCCGCTTTTACGGATAAGAGAATGTTTAAGTTTGCTCCTGTAATAACATTTTTCTTTTCCGTTCTTGTAATAATAGCAATTCCTTTCGGAGAGCCGATTAAAATAGGTGGGAAAATCATATCATTGCAATTGATAAATCCGGATATTGCTTTGATTCTAATTTTTGCTCTCTCTTCAATGAGTATATACGGTGTGATTTTAGGAGGGTGGAGTTCTAAAAACAAGTATGCATTTTTGGGAACAATGAGAGCAACAGCTCAGGTAATTTCTTATGAAGTTGCCCTTATCTTTTCAATTTTGTCTCTGATTTTGGTTTATTCAAATATGAAACTTTATGATATTGTTTTATTTCAAAAAGCCTATCTTTGGGGATGGCTTCCGAGATGGGGCATTTTTATTCAACCTCTTGCTTTTGTTGTTTTTATAATAGCAGCAATAGCAGAAACAAAGAGGGCTCCCTTTGATTTGCCCGAGAGCGAATCGGAAATAATAGGCTTTTTTGTTGAGTATAGTGGAGTAAGATTCGGTGTTTATATGCTTACGGATTTTATAGAAACAATTATGCTTTCCCTTTTGGTGACCGTTCTCTTTTTGGGAGGGTGGCATATTCCTTTTATAGAAAGAGCCCATCTTTCGGCAAACTGGGTGAAGGCTCTTGAGATAATTGCATTTCAGGTTAAGACATTTTTGGTCTTCGGTTTTCTTCTTTTGGTAAGATGGACATTTCCGCGATTCAGGTTTGATCAGCTAATGGAGCTCGGTTGGAAAACACTTGTTCCCATATCCATTTTTAACCTGATAATAACATCAATAGTGGTGGCATTATTGTGAGGATAAGATGAGAGGTTTTTTATACTTTTTTGAAACAATAAAGGGACTTTTTATAACAGGTAAACACCTTTTGGTAAATACCTTTTACCACACATTAAACTACATTTTCAGGATAAAGACAAAGAGAAAAGGAGCCGTGACATATCAATATCCTGAGGAGAAAAAGCCTCTTTATCCGAGAGACAGGACTCTTCATAGGATGATGTTCAGAGAAGATGGAAAACCGCGCTGTGTCGGATGTATGCTCTGTGTAACAGCATGTCCATCCGATTGCATATATGTTAAAGCGGAAGAGGTTGACGGGGAAAAGGTGGCAACAAAATTTATCGTGAATGTTAACAGGTGTGCTTTTTGTGGCTATTGTGTTGAGGCTTGTCCTGAGGATGCAATAAGGATGGATTCAGGTAAGCTTGATTTTGTGGGCTATTCGACCAATGAAATGATTTTGGATTTATTGAAAACCAAGTAATTTTAAAAATATCTCCTCCTTTTTATAATATCAAAGGATACTATCTTTTATTATTATAATTTATTGTAGAGCCGTAGAATTCTATGGCTCTACAGATGTTTTCTTACCTCTTATAATGACTTAAGGACTGGCTGGTTTTGCATTATTTTATTACCCAATCTCGAAAAACTTAATAGCTTTCTTAGCTTGATTGCCCAAAAGCTGCCTTGGAGGCTGATCGGCTTTTGGCTTTTAAGCTTTGCTTATACGACTTTTTGAGGGTGAAATAGAGGTTTGTGTAATTTTCTCAGATATCTTTTATTTCTTCCTTAAATTTTATACCTATATTCTCAAGCTCTTCAAGTATTGGTTCATAAATGGATGGAATAACCGGGATATGAACACCTGTTGTTTTAATCTTATCTTCTAAAATCATTTTTGTTGCTATTGCCGCAGGAAGGGCAACTGTCCTTGCGACGGATGTTTCCTCTCCCTCAACTCCGAACTCAACCATAAGAGAGGTATAAAGTTTCTTTTTACCTCCGAAATCTCCTATTATCTTATGAAGGAGAATTACCATATCCCTTTCTCCTTTCTTATAGTACATTTTTCCGAGAAGGAGATCAGTGAGAACATCTATAGGAGCGATTTTTCCTTTGTTAATCTTTTCATCTGACAAAAGTCCCATCCATTCCATCTTTTCAATTATTTGGGGTTTATTTGAAATATTGAATTTTTTCACTATATCATCTTTGAGTGTTCCTGCATTAAGGCCTGAAAGCTCGGCTGTAAGCTCAGCATAGGATTTTCCGTCGGTTTCCTTTTCATCCAGAGAGAGCCAGTTAAGTTTGCTTATAACACTCCAGAGCTCTGACCATCCGGGAAATCTTATTGTCCCTCTGAACATTGTTTCAATTCCCTGAAGATTGTAAAGCTCAATGTATGAGACTGAGTCTCTGTTGGGATAATATTCCATCTGTCCCACACCTTCTACCTCAAGGGGATGATGATCATCAAAAAGATTTTCAGGAGCGATTTCCACCAATTTGCCATTTTTCAAATACTTTGCACTATTCCTGCCGGCAAGCAAAACTCCTCTCGGGCTCCATGAAAATTTATATTTTAAGAGATTGTCAGCTGCCTCAGGTGCGGGAAGTGCTCCGCAGAATGATTCAAAACTTACAACCTTTCCACCTTTGTTTTCAATATCATGGATTAATTTCATTGCTGACATGTGATCTATACCGGGATCAAGACCAACCTCATTGAGAAAAAGTAAACCCTTTTCCTTTGCCTCTTTATCAAGGGCTTTCATATCAGGTTTTACATAGGATGTTGTTACAAGGTGCTTGTTAAACTCAAGACAGACCTTAGCAACTTTGAGGTGATAGATATAAGGGAGAAGTGAGATTGCAATATCATTTTCCTTAACCAATTCTTTGAGTTTATCCTCCTCTTCAACAACCCATCTAAGCGCCTTTCCATTCGGATGACCTTCAATAAGAGCTTCTGCTTTTTCAAGTGTTCTTGATGCTACAGTTACCTTAAAATTGTTTTTTAAAAGATAGGTTACCAGAGGCTTTGAAACAAGCCCTGCTCCTAATAATAATACCTTGTCTTTCATATTAATCTCCTATTATGAATTTTTTAAATAATTTTCAATGTATTTATAATCCGGAGTAAGCTCCCCTCCGTGAGCTATAACAGCTCTCTTTATTGGGGCAGGAAGATTGAGTTCTTCAAATGACACTGAATAATCCGCTTTAACTATATCTGGAATAAATTCTCTCAGAACATGGGAAAAATATTCTGAAGCCTCCTTAGGAAGCTCGCTTGGCAAAATATCAACCATTAAAACAGCAGGTCCGTCTCCCTCCACTCCAAGATGGTAACTATTTTTCAGAGGCTCGTAAACAAGAGAAGGTTTATCCGGCTCTCCGCATTCAAAGGTAAACTCAACAGCTCCCTCTATATCACAGCTTATATCTGCTATTATTTTCAATTTTTTATTTCCCTCTTTCCAGAGTTTTTTCATATCCTCCTTTGTAACAATACGGGGATACCTTTCTTCCCAGTAAATTGCATTAACCAAAAGATTAAGGTGGGGAAGATATCTGCTAAAGACCCCCCTGTATTTTTCCGGATTATTGTAATAATCGTAAAGCTCAAATTCATAACCATCCTCTTTTGGATCAACCATGTGCTCTTCTTTGAAAACCACTTTGTAAATTCCATCTTTTTTATATTTTCCGTTTAAAAGCTCTTCAGGTGTAATCTCTTTTGGTCCCAAAAGATCAAGAATCTCCTGAGCTCCCTTTGATACATTTCCGTACCCTGCAAAACCTATTATAAATGGTTTTAAACTTTTCGGAAGCTCTCCTTTTTCAATCTTATTTTTTAATTTTGAAATTTCCTCTTTTGCATCCTTCAAAGAGGGATAATCGTATGCTCTTTTGACAGATTCAAAAATATTTGACTCCCCTTCACTTTTTAGCTTTTGTCCCAAAAGGTGAAGTGCATCTATTGCCCCTGCAAAACCTGCAAATTTCCCGAAAAATATCAATCTTCTTCCTTTGTCATCGGTTATTTTTTCATAATCTATTAGTGTATCCTTAAGCTCCAATATCTTTCTAAGCATTGGCATATTATAGCTTTGGCCCTTTATTGTGTGGGAAAAGAAAACATAAGTTTTTTCAGGCATTAATTTTTCCTTTGGGACTTCTTTGACTCCGAAAATAACCTTTGCTTCGGAAAGATCCTTTTTAAGCTCTGCACCGGCTTTTTCAAATTCTGAGTCAGGAAAAATTCTGTGGGAAGAAGGTTCTACGATTACCTTAAAACCCTGAGAAACCAACTCCTTTACAACATCCGGCGTAATTGCGACCCTTCTTTCAAAAATTGATTTATCCTCTTCTCTTATTCCTATAATCATGCTCCCTCTCCTTAAAGTTTTTTTGAAAATAAGTTTAACAATAAGATAATTTCCTGTCAAGGAAAAATCTGCCCCTTAAAATTATTTGAATAAGCAAAAAATGGGTTTTTTACTCAGTTTTTCAAATCTGGTATAATTTTCGATGTCATTGGGAGTACTTTGGTTTGAGTTTATTGTTATTCTTCTTTTAATATACTTTTCAGGGGAAAAGCTTTCCTTTTACGGTGATCGTCTTTCCTCACGCCTTGGGATAGCAGAGGGGCTTATTGGTGTAACTTTGATTTCGGCTGTCACATCCCTTCCCGAACTTTTTACAGGTATAAGTGCTGTGAATATTGTTAAGGATAATAATATGCTTTTCGGTGAAATTCTGGGAAGCTGTATTTTTAATCTTACAATTGTCTCCATAATGAGCTTTTCCCTTAAAAAAGCCAATCTTTTTAAGATAATATCGGAAAAATTCAAAAGAACTTCTATCCTTACGGGTTTTCTTCTGCTCTCTGTTGCTTTCTTTTTAAAAGTTGAACTTCCTGTTTTAGGTTTCATAGGGCTTCCCTCTGTCTTTGTGATTCTTTTTTATTTTATAATTTTAAAAATTATTTACAAAAAAGAATTTAGCTTGGGAGAAGAGACAGAGAAAAGCAGTGAAAGCCTTACCAATATAGTGCTAAAATTTTCAATAGCATCCATTGTGATAATTCTGACAGGTCTTTATTTGCCTGTACTTGCGAAAAAAATAGCTATAGGAATGAGCTGGAGCTCAACCTTTATGGGGCTTCTTTTCATTGCAATGGTAACATCCCTTCCTGAGCTTGTTGTCTCCTATTCTGCTGCAAAATCAGGGTTTTACGGAATAGCAATCGGAAATATATTCGGAAGCATTATATTCAATATTTTGATTTTCTCAATAGTTGATTTTGTCTCACTTAAAAGAAGTATCTGGAGCATAGAAAGCTGGTCTAATTTTTGGACTGCCATAATAATCGCTCTTATATCCTTTTTTGCAGCTTTTTCGGGCAAATTTGTTAAAAACAGATTTTCACAGGTTCTTGTTTCTGTCTTCATCATAATTTTATACATTTTTGTCCTCTATCTATCCTTCTTTTCTTAAATGAAGAAAGAAGATTCCATAATAATTAAGGGAGCAAGGCAGAATAATCTTACAATATCCGAACTAAAAATTCCTCTTTATAAAAATATAATTATAACCGGAGTCTCCGGAGCGGGAAAATCATCTCTTGTGATGGATACACTTTATGCGGAAAGCCAGAGGAGATTTTTTCTTTCTCTTTCTACCTTTGCAAGGCAGTTTTTTGAGAGAATTCCCCCTCCCGAAGTGGAGAGTATAAATGAGCTTCAACCATCTATTGCGGTAATAAGAAAAGGTTTTATTAAAAACCCAAGATCCACGGTTGCAACAATAACGGAGATTTATGATTTTTTAAGAATACTTTTTGCCAAAAAAGCAACTCCTTTTTGTCCCTCTTGCGGAAGAGAGATAAAAAACCACAATCCGGAATCCCTGAAGAGAGAAATAATTAATAAATTTTCAGGGGAAAAAATTGACTTTGGTTTTATAACTGAAAAACCTTTAAAGGAAATATACGGAGGAGGGTTTCTCTATGCTCTTTTGAATGGAGAAAAAGATTCTATTTTCAAAGTGAAAAAATTTCCCGCCTACATTATTGTGGATAGTTTAAAGGCTAAAAAGGAAGAAGAGGACAGAATTTACGAAGCTGTATTAACAGCCTTTCATTGGGGAGAGAGGTTTTTTGTAAAAGAAGGAGAGGAACTTTATCTTTTTTCAAAGGAGTTTGAATGTCCTTATTGTGATATAAAGATATCTTCCCCCGAACCCACTCTGTTTTCATTTAATTCTTCAAAAGGAGCATGCCCTGTATGCCGGGGTTTTGGTGATATAATTGAAATAGATGAAAGAAAAATCATACCAAATCCCAACCTTTCAATAGAGGGTGGAGCTATTGAGCCTTTTACTAAACCAGCTTCAAAAGAGCTGAAAGAGGACCTTTTGGATTTTTGTAAAAAAAGAAAAATCCCGAAAAACATACCTTTTGCAAAGCTTAAAGAAAGTGATAAAAAACTCATCTTGGATGGAGACGGAGATTATTATGGGGTTAAGGGGTTTTTTGATTGGCTTGAGACAAAAAGATATAAAACACATGTGAGGGTTTTTTTGAGCAAATATAGAAAGTATACGGAATGTCCTGAGTGCAAAGGCAGTAGGTTAAACAGGGATGCTCTTTCTTATAAAATTGAAAGTAAAAACATTGGTGATATTATGAGAATGGATGTTGAGGAATTTTATGAATTTTTGAATAGGGTTTCTCAAAAGTGGAAAGATGATAAAGCTATAAAAATTGTGGTTGAAGAATTAAGGGAGAGGGCTAAGTATTTGATAAAAGTAGGCCTTAGTTATTTGACCTTAAAAAGGAAAACATTTACCCTTTCGGGAGGAGAAGCTCAGAGAATTTCTCTTACAACTGTTTTGGGAACAACCCTTTCAGACACTATGATAATTATTGATGAGCCTTCAAGAGGGCTTCATATGAGTGATTTTAAAAATCTTCTTGGTATCCTTGAACAGCTGAAAAAAAACAGAAATACCTTAATTATGGTTGAGCATTCGGAAGATGCTATGAAAATTTCCGATGAAATCATAGAGCTCGGACCAAAAGCGGGAAAAGCGGGCGGTAAAATTGTTTTTCAGGGGTCTTTAAAGGAGTATAAAAAAGGAGAAACATTTGGAAAAACTTTAAAACTTTACTCTAATTTGAAAAAAATCAGGAAAGATATCAGGAAAGATAAAAAATTTTCTTCCTTTATAGAAGTCAGGGAGGCCAAAAAATTTAATATAAAGGGAGAGAATTTTAAATTTCCTGTAAATGCACTGACAACAATTACCGGAGTTTCCGGAGCAGGTAAGAGCACACTTCTTTATGAAATACTTTACAAAGGGTTTTCAGGGGAAAGCTTTAATTTTGAGAATTTGGATAAAAAAGGTATAGTAAAAGCAATCTACATAGATGATTCTCTTCCTTCAAAAAGTTCCAAAGCTACCGTTGGGACTTATTTGAAACTTATGGAGCTCATAAGAGATTTTTTTGCCGGTCTTCCGGAGTCAAAATCCCGAGGTTTCAAGAAAGCTCACTTTTCTTTTAATAGAAAGGAGGGGCAGTGTCCCGAATGTAAGGGAAATGGGCTTATTACGGTTGAACTGCAATTTTTATCCGATATAAATCTTGTTTGTGATAGTTGTAAAGGGAAGAGATTTAAAGAAGATGTGTTAAAAGTAAAATACAAAGGACTTAATATTTATGATATTATGGCGCTTACTCTTTCGGAGCTTGAGGATTTTTTCAGAATAGAAATCCCAGAATTTGAAAAGAGGATAAGAATAATAAAATCTTTGGGGATAGATTATCTTAAATTAGGTCAGACATTATCAACACTATCCGGAGGGGAAAGTCAAAGGATAAAGCTTGCAAAATATTTTGGAGGAGAAAAGGTTAAAAATGTTCTTTTTTTAATAGATGAGCCAACAGTGGGACTTCACCCTCTTGATATAGAAAAATTGTTAAATACTTTCAAGGAATATTTAAAAAAGGGAGCGACGATAATTACGGTTGAGCATAACCCTCTATTTATTTTTTCTTCCGATTATATAGTGGATATGGGACCTGGAGGTGGAAGGAGAGGAGGAAAACTCGTATTTGAGGGAACGATGGATGAGCTTCTTAAAAGCGATACTATTACTGCTATGATTTTAAAAGAGAAAATTTTATCTGTAGAAGAATAATTTATACAATATTTAGTGGTAAGTTCTTTTTTAGCGCAATATATTGAGCTTATTCTCTTACATAAAAATCCCCTTCCCACAGTAGAGAATCATTGTAAAAAATAGCATAGCAAATCTTCCCTTTCATCTTCTCTTCTACCCTTTCCCAGACAAAGATTGTTTCATACTCCTTACCCGCTTTTCCAAAGTAAAATGTTTTTTCATAGGCGAGCTTATCATTTTTATAAAGTTTTATCTTAAGAGTCCCTTTTCCTCTTGTGTTTTTCATTTTTATGAGAATGAAAAACGGATTTCTTATTTTATCTTTAAAAAATATTTTTGTGATTTTTCCATTGTCAAATTTTACTTCCTTTAGAAAATACACCTTTTCTATATATGGCTTTTCCAAATTCGGAAGCTCCTCAACTTTTATCCCGCAGGAATTAAGAAGAGCCATTAAAATCAATAAGGTATTAATTTTATAAAAAATCTTTTTAAAAGTAATGAATAACCTCCCTGTATTTTAAAACTATTTTTTATTGTTTTTTCAAGAAAAATTTCAAAACTTGTGAGTTTTTTAGTCTTATTATAATAAATTGAATAAGAAGATAGTCTCCAATCTCTGAGAAAATTAACCTCAAGCTTTGATGTGATATTTTCAAGGCTATAATTATTGTCAAAGTAAAAATTCAGATAAAAATCATACTCGCCCATTTTTTTCAAACCCGCTCTTATATTCATGTTTTTTAAATTATTTCCCTCTATCCAAAAAGCTTTTGTTTTGTAAGAGGAAGAAATTCCATAGTTAATAATAAGAGAAAAAACACCCTTTCTCTTTTCTATGTTTAGAAAATAATTAAAATTTGTTTTTGATTCCCTATCTTTCTCCCAAAGCTGGTAAACCGAAAAATTCGGATATAAAGAAAATTTAAAAGGAAGAAGCACCCCTGATGAGTTTATTGAAAAGTTGAGTCCAAAATTATTTTTTTTAAATATTTGATCGGATAATGGATAGGAGGAGAATGAGTAGAATGGAGAAATCATAATATTAATATTGTTAATTAAAGAAATCTGAGGAGGAGAGAGATTTAATGCAAAATCCTTTTTCACACTATCTTCAATCATATCCTTTGTTAAATTAAAAGAACTGCTTCCGCTTAAAATTGATGATGAAAAATTAATTGATGATGAAAATTTTGATGTATCCGATATAAAACTATTGTTAGTTTTTTCTCTGAGATATGAGAGAAAGATATCAATGTTTTTAAGAATGTTTAATGGAGTGGAAATTAGGTAAGAATAGCTTTTTCTGTAATCATATTTTAGATTTAAAGATGGAGATAGAATTTTCAGTCCGTTTATTTTAAGCAATGTATCAAGAAGATAAACTGCCTTATCGGAAGATGTTTTGCTTATTGTTTGATTCAAAGAAAAACTTATGGGACCTATTGAGCTTTCGTGGGAAAATGATAGATTTGATGATTTTGAATCCGAGCTGAAAAATCCATTCATCTCAAGAATTTTCCTGCCTTTTACCTTGAAAAGTTGATTTGCGGAGATATTTATTCCTCTCTTTTCTCCGCTAATATTAAAAAGCTCTCTTTCAAATAGTTTGAAATTTATGTCTCCCGATAAAGCTTTTGTTCTTATTGCAAGTGATGGTGTTATTGAAAAGCCGTAAAATCCGTCATAATTTATGTTTTTTAAGTAAAATGTTGTTTTCTCAAAAAACTCGCTTTTTTTCAAGATAAGTTTTTTCACCGGAAAAGATGGCACTCCCATTACATACGGAATCACATAGTATCCGATTATCTTCCTGCTCTTATAAATTCTAAGTTCTCTTGTTTCATAAAAAAGAGCCGAATTTTTTAGCTCTTTTAAAGTTTTTAATTTTATTTCTTCTGCTTTACCACTGCTTTTTATCTTTTCTCCGAATGATATTGATTTGAAATTCAATGGGATAAGGGAAAATAAAATTTCATCAAAAGTACTTTTTGAATCCATACTTGCCCTGCCTAAAACTTTTCCTTTTAAGGTTTTAACATTAAAAAAAAGATAATCTCCAAAAATTTTCTTTTCCCCGATTTTAACTTCAATTTTTCCTGCTCCGAATATATAATGATGGTAATCACTGTAAATAAGATACTTGCCTTTAAATGTGGCTATCGGATCACCTGCCCGGCTTAGGAGAGGAAGCAGAAGAAAGAGGCTAAGGAAGAGTAATCTTGTAAATTTTCCCATCTGATGATGCAAGATAGATATATGAGTTTTCATCAACACTTATTCCAGAAATGTCTGAGACCGGAGACGAGTAGACTTTTTCAACTTTCCCATTTGTATTAAAAAGGTAGATTGAAGCAGAGTTTTTTCCCGTTATTATGAGAAAACCCTGATAAATTGAAACGCCTCCAATATTGAATCCTGTGAGTTTAAAGAGCTCTTCGCTTTCTCCGCTTTCAGGGTCAAAAAGAAAAAATCTTGAACTTTTTTTATCATAACCGATTATTTTATCTCCTGTTTTTGTTATGAATTCAAAGTATTTTTCTCCTGTGAGCAAATTTGAGATAAAATCTCCTGAGAGAGGATTTACAATTGTCAAATAGTTTTCGGAAGAGGAAAGGTAAAGATAATCATCCAAAAACACAAGCCCTTTTGAGAAGGGAATAAAAAGCTCTCTTATTTTTTCTCCTGTTTCCCTGTCAAAGGCAACTAACCTTCCGCTTCCGTATATCTTCCAGAGCTTTTCTCCGTCAAATGCAAGCTCCCCTTCACCCGGAAAATTTGTATTAAGAACCTTTAAAACAATAACTTCTCCTCGGGATGCTTCGGGATCAAGGGGATTGTTAAAAATTATATCTTTGCAGGAACTAAAAAGTATAATAAAGGCCAAAAGAAAAGCCATTCTTGTGTATTTCACCTTTCACCCCTTTTGCTTTATTATTAAAAAACTGAAGATCAATAAGATGTATTATCCAGACGGAGAAAGCACCGACTAAAAAATAATTTCTTTTTCTGAAAGAATCCTCTGTTTTTCTTCTCATTTTAACAATTTCCTCAACAATTACAGAATTAAGATATTTCTCATAGTAATCATTTCCCCTATTATTGTTAATAATTGCACCTGTAATGCAGCCTGAAAAGGAAGTGAGTAAAATAACCCCTTTGAGATAATCCTTATGCTTGATCTGTTCAATTCCCGGAAGAATATATGTAAAAGGAATTTTGTTCGTTTTCTCTTTATTTTCTCCCAAAAGAGGGCTTGAAAAAATTATGATTGCTAATAATAGAAAGATGATTATATTTCTCATAAAATAGCTTACGATTTTTTAGGAAAGTTTTCAATCCTTTTATCAATCAGTCAAAATATCCTATCCACCTCTATGTCCTAAACTAAGCTAAGAAAAGCCCCAAGCCGAGCAGCCGAGCAGCAGAAATTGAAATGAAAAATGAAGGAATGAAAAATGAAGAATTTTTAAAGTTTCCAAGCCTTCAAGCTATTCCAATTTTAAAGCTAACTATGAAGGACTTTAAAAGAACAAATTCCGTATTCCCCCTTGTCGAAAGGTGAAAAAATGCTATAATAAATTTATGGAAGGAAAAAATGACAAAAAAAATAAACGAACTTAGTGAAGAAGAGTTTTCTTTTCTTATAAAGGGTATAGTAAAAGAAACTATGGAAGAAATTTCGGAAGATATTCTTGCACTCACAAGTCGTGAATATATTAAATCAATAGAAGAAGCGCGAAAGGATTATAAAGATGGCAAAGTAAAGGAGTTTGTAGAGGTCTTTGGTGTATAAAATACTTATTACTGAAAGAGCTATTAAAGATATTGAAAAACTTGATGTGAAGACAAAGAAACGGATTGGTGAAAAGTTGAAGTTTTATTCAAAAGAACCTATGAAATATGCATCCAAACTTATAAACAATGTTCTCGGAACATACAGGTTTAGAATCGGCGATTAGAGAGTAATTTTTGACATTGAAGATGACAAAATAATTGTATTACGCATAGGGTACAGGAAAGAAATATATAAATAACAAAGCCTCAAGCTGAGCAGCAGAGCAGCATTTTTAAAGCTGAGCAGCACTCAGCAGAGCAGCCGTTCCAGCTTTTTTATAATTATGTCTTGAACAAGCTATTAAAAAATTGTAAACTATTAGTACAGAGTATATAAATGACAGACACTAAAAAACAAAGGCGAAAAGGTCCGAGCCGACAATTCGCCACGGCGAACAAAGCCGGGCAGCTTTTTTAAAATTACTGCTGCTCAGTTTTGTTTACCAGTCTCGCGAAAGCTTAATGGCTGAGTTAGCTTGATAGCTTAGGGAAGCTGTTCAGCTGTTCGGCTGCTCTGCTGCTCCGACTTTAACTTTTATCTTTCTACTTTCAACTTTTTACTATTTTCTGTATCACTATTTGCTACACACCCTATTGTATAATAAAAAACAAAGTAAATTTAACAAATTTCATCAAGGAGGTGGAAAATGAAGTTTACTCTTGTATTTCCAAGCAAAGAGGCAGATGATCTCTCTTATGGCCTTTTGTTTATCCCTTGCCCTGTGTGGAAAAGGGGCGAGGAAGAAATTTTAAACATCCATCCTGAAGAGCCTTCTTTACGAAAAGGAGATTTTTCAGCTCTTCTTGAAAAAGAGCCAAAACTTAAAGAGCTTAAAGACAGACGGGTGGTTGTTGTGGTTCACAATTACATTGGAAATGCCACTTACAAGGATTTTTTAACTCTTATTGAAGACATTGTATCCTCAGGCTTTTCTCCGGAGGTGATTTTTTTACCAAAAACTATTGACTGAAATTCTTTTTAGTGATATAAAAAAAAGTAAGGGAAAAAAGTGAGAAAAACAGCAAAGGCAAAAGAGTTCTTTTTTTTCGGATTAGTGAGAGGGGGGTATAAGTGGCAAATGTTTTAATCCTGTTTTCACATAGTTTAACCAAAGAGCAAACGGAGGATTTAAAAAGAATGGGAGTTAATGAATTTATTTTTATGCCTTCGGATTTAAAAGAGAAGTGGTCAGGTGTTCCCCCTTCTCTTGAATCTTTAAAAGATTATGCAGAGGAATTTATAAGCTGGATTAAAGAAAATTCCAAAGAGGGAGATTACCTTATTATTCAGGGAGATTATGGTCTTACTGCCATTCTTGTTGATTTTGCTTTTAGAAACAATCTTATCCCTATCTATTCCACGACCGAAAGAATTCACCGTGAGGTAAAACTCCCCGATGGCTCCGTAAGAATGGAAAAACTTTTTAAACATAAAATTTTCAGGAGGTATGAGAAGTGGGAAGAGTAGTTTATTTAAAAATCAAAGAGGTGAAAAATGAGTAATATAGAATTTAATTTTTCAAGATTTAAAGATAGGGTTAAAGAAGAGTTTGAAATTGAAGTCGTAACTCCTATGTTTCTGAGGGGAGGAAGTAAGAATTCTGTCGAGTTGAGAGCCGCTTCTTTTAAAGGGATGTTGCGATTTTGGTGGAGAGCATTGTATGGAATTGATAATATTGCGGAAATGAAACAAAAAGAAGATGAGATTTTTGGTAGCACAGAAAAAAAATCCGATTTGGTTATCACTATAGAAACTAATAGTGACAATTATATATCTAAAGATAATTTTAGTAATAAAAGTTATCATATTTTAAATTATCTTGCTTATGGTATTTTTGATACAAGACAAAGGAAAATATCTCCTTATATTAAACCTGGAACATCTTTTAAAGTTACTATTAATGTAAGAAAAAACTATTATGAGGTTATTAAAAAATTATTATTTGTATTAGTTAAGTATAGTGGAATTGGTGCAAAAGCAAGAAATGGTTTTGGATCTTTAAGTTTTACAGGAAAAATTAATGTTGATATTAATAAAATTAAGGATGAGTTAAAATCTTTTTTATCTTTTTCAGAACAATCAAAACTGTATAAATTTCAAAGCAAAAGCACATGGAGAGAAGCATTAGAAGATTTAGGTAATAAATATAAGGAGAGTAAATTACAATTAAAAGATAGAAATGTTGTAAATGATAAAAGACATTACATAGATGGAGGAAGTTTTAGACATGCAAAACCATATTTTTTACATGTTAATAAGTTACCAGATGGACAATTCCAAGGTCAAATCTTATTTCTACCATATAAATACTTTTTTGAAACTGAAAATTATAGCGAAAATAAGTTAGAGGCATATTTAGATGCTTGTAATATTATGAATAAATTTTTTGAAGAACAAGCAGAGGAGGTGATTAATGAGCTTCCCTAAATTAGATAAAGACTATTGGAATAATAAATTAGCTGCATATTTTCACGATCCTATAGATAAAGCATTAAAAATTCAAGGTCATGAAGAAAGAGCTGCAGAAATTTTAAAAATATTTGGCTTGCAAAAACCAAATGAGGAGTTTTGGAAGATTGCTGATGGAATAGCTTCAGGTTTTGAAAGAGGACAACTTCCTTCTTACAATAGTGATGAAAATAAAGATGGCTCAGTTAGTTTCCTTGAAAATCCTGTAATAACTCATCCTATTTCAATGTATGAAGAAGATAATTCTCATATTTTAAAAATTACAAATATTGATAATGGAAATGATTTTGTAGATAAAGTAAATAAAGAACTTTTAGAATTTTTAGAGAAAGATATAGGAATGAGTGCAGGAAAAGGCGGATATTCAGATGAATTTAAGGGAAATGAAGAAAAATTTTCAAAAGCCAGATTTTTATATTCCCATCTTGCATTAAGATTTAAACTTGCTGAAAAAAATATAGGTGGATTGGGAGGTTTTTGGCATAGGATACCTGCTGATACTCGTTTTCCTGATCACTCTATTTGGCAACATAATTCTTTAACATCTGCTATTAACTCTGTAATGGAATTGTCTAAAACTAAGAATGAAAAAGACGCTGTGAATAATATAGGAATTATGGTTTTTTCTATAACTCCTGTTCAATCTTTTATTTCAAAAGCAAGAAAATTAAGGGATTATTGGACAGGTTCAATATTATTATCTTATCTTGCATTTGAAGGGATTAGATGGATTATTGAGAATTTAGGTCCCGATCACATTTTATATCCCTCTTTAATTGATCAACCATTAATTACTGAATATATGGTTAAAAATTGGAAAGTAAATATTGAAGAAATAGAATTTTGGAAAAAACAGAGGAAGGATATTGCAAATTTTCCTAATAAATTTGTAGCCTTGATACCTTTAAATTATTTTGATGATATTACAAAAAAAATAGAAAGCCATGTGAAAGAAGCGTGGAAGAAATTATTTAATATTTCATTAGAGTTTATTAAAGACAAAATAGACTTAGAAGAAAATGAATATAATTATATTTCTGAAATGTTTAAAAGGCAATCTTCTGAATTTTGGAACATTGATTTTGCAGCTGTTAAGCTTCTTTCAATAAATGATAAAAATAAATTTTCAGAATTGCTTCATAAATCAAATTATGAAAATCAAGAAAAAGTTTTTGAAAAATTCTTTAATATAGTAAAAGAAAGATATGAAAATAGTGAAGAAGAAATTGTTAGTAAAGGTATTTTTTACTCAACCTCTCATAGTCTTGTTCAATCAGCATTGGCTTCATTGAAAGTTAGGAGAGAAGTAAAAAGAAAAGAGGAACCTGGTCTAAAGTGTAGTCTTTGTGGTGAGTTTGAAGTATTAAAAACCAAAAAATATAATGAAGGGGAATCGGTTGAAAAGTATAAGAGGAGTATTGAGAGTTTCTGGAGAAAGTTAAGAGAACAATTTCCAAAGGAAATCAAAGAAAATGAAAGACTGTGTTCAATTTGTTTTACTAAAAGATTTATTTCAAGAGCTATTAGAGATTTAAACAAAAGGGAGCACATTTTATTTAAAGTTTTTGAAAAAGCTGAATCTTATCCTACCACTACAGAAATTGCTTTGACAAAGTTTTTCATCGATAATTCAATTAATGAGGAAGAAAAAAGAAAGATTGCTAATAATTTGTATGAGAATGAGTTGGATAATCTTGAAGATAATTATTCAAGAGAATTGAAAAATTATGATAAGTATTATGCGATTTTAATGATGGATGGTGATAATATGGGTGATCTCATTAATGGCAAAACCCATGAAAGTAGATGGGAATCAATAATGCATCCGAAAATATTAGAAAAGTTAAAAAATGTAAATTTTGATAAACTTTATAAAGATAATTGGCAGGATATTTTTAGTTTAGCTCCAAAAAGATTTATCACCCCTTCTGTTCATGCTTCTATTTCCGAAGCATTAGGTGATTTTGCTCAATATTATGTCTCTCCTATTATTGAGAAGTATAAAGGTAGATTAATTTATGCTGGTGGTGATGATGTTTGTGCTGTTTTACCCGTAGGAACAGTATTTAAAGCAGCTAAAGAAATAAGAGAGGCTTATAGTTCAGTCTTTAATGTAGTAAAGTTTAAAGATAATAAATTACAGGCAGAAGCTATAAAAAACGAATATAGTCCAAATACAAATGAAAAATTATCAATATCACTTGGAAAGGGTGAAAAGATATCAATATCCGCGGGTATTTTGATTTGTCATCATAAAGAAAATTTATCAGAGATGATTTTAGAAGCACATAGTCTTTTGGAAAGAGCAAAGAATGAGTTTAATAGAAATTCATTTTTAATTGAACTTAAAAAGAGAAGTGGTGGCAGTAGATTTTTTGGCGCTAAGTGGAGTGATGAAAAAAGAATAAAGAGTTTTATTGAACTTGGGGAACTTAATAAAAAAAATCTTATATCAACTTCGTTTGTATACAAACTTGAGAAATTAAAAGTAGGATTTGATGCTATTAAACAAAGTAGTATAAATGATAAAGAGAAAAAAATAAAAAAATTAATATCCTCTCAACTTGAAAGATCAAAAACTGAGAATATCGGAGACAAAAAGAGAGAGGAAATAGCATTAAAAATTACAAATTTATTATATGATGAGAATAATAAATTTAATCCTGAAAGTTTAATTATATCTAACTTTATTGCTCAGGGAGGATTTGAAAATGAGTAAGTTTTACAAGTTTAAACCAGTTGATACACTCTTTTTTAGAGGAGCTTCAAGTGCTAATATGGGAGAAGACCATTCGGCAGTATCTATATTCCCTCCTCCTTCGGAAACAATAGCTGGGGCTATTAGAACTACATTCCTTATTCAAAATAGCATAAGTTTTAATGAGTATGGCGATAAAAAATTTAATAATAAGGGGGTTATTAGTAAAATTGGAAAGGCTGGAAAGAAAGCTCCTTTTAATATAATTGGACCACTGTTTATGAAAGGAACAGAGATATTTATTCCTGCTCCATATTCTTGGTATTTTTATTCTAAAGGTGTAAAAAAGGAGTTATTAAAAAATGGTAGGGCAAAAGTTAAAATTGTCAAACTAAAAAAAATTGAAACTGATTTGATAAAAACTTCTGAAGACCATATTTTGTGGGTAAAACCATCAGATAATGAAAATGATAAATTAGATATTTGTGGTGGTTTGTGGGTTAAATTTAACGATCTTTATTCAGATTATAAGGAAAAAGAAGTTTTTACTTTATCTTTTTTTGTTAAACAAGAGATTAGAACGGGAATTGGTATTAATTATAAAACAGGAATTGTTAGGGAAGGGCATTTATATTCATTCAATCATTACAGATTGTTGGAAGATGTTTATTTGATTTTTGGTATTGACAAAGATGTTGGGCTTGAAAAAAAAGGTATCCTCAAACTTGGTGCAGAGCAAAGATTTGGTATGTACGAAGAGATAAATATACATGTCAATAATCAAAATATTAATAGTGAACTTTTTATGTCATTGAGTTTAGTTGATGGTAGTAATATCTCAAAAGATGAAATTTTTGCAACGGGTAAAATAATATATTTAGGGGGATGGGATATGAATAAAATGTTCCACAAACCAATGAAAGGCTATTTCCCTGCCGGAACAGTATTTAAAAGAAATATTAATAATAATTTTATAGAAATTAAGGAGGTTTAAATGAAGGAAAATATTGGTATTTTAAAACTTTATGCGATTT
>Ga0190334_1000279_pt1 | contig 26582 bp, 26 predicted proteins | sample 48720478_MG_FD_161270 | JGI IMG/M metagenome (GOLD analysis project Ga0190334, IMG submission 161270) | Hydrothermal vent sediment bacterial communities from Southern Trench, Guaymas Basin, Mexico - 4872-04-7-8_MG | ecosystem: Environmental > Aquatic > Marine > Hydrothermal vents > Sediment ... | reverse complement strand
AATCCAGCTGAAGAAGGTCTCCAGCCCTGCGGGGTTTATAGTTTTTCCTCCTCAATTTCTTTACCCTGCTTTTTCCTTTTTACTTTACCGAAGTGAGTAAATTCCTGCGGATAAAAGAATAATCCCCTCTCTTTTATTATTCTTCCTATGGTAGAAGCTGAGGGAGAGCGAAGCCCTTTGCTCTTACAATATTCGTCTAAAAGAATCTTTATTTTTTCCTTTCCCATGCGGGGATGCGTTTTTCTGAGCTCTTCTGGAAACTTTATTATCTGTGGAGAAACCTGTCGTTTTCGCTTGCGCTTTGGCGCTTTACTGCAGGGAGCAAGTGCAGAGATTGCGCCCCCTGCTTGCTGCAGTCTTTTCCTCCAGCGGTAGATAGTGCTCTTGCTTACCCCGAAGGCTTCCACCGTAAGGTGCAACCCATGGCGCACAAAAAATTCTACAACCCTTAACCTGAACGCAATTACATCCCTGTAGTTTTCTATCTCCTTCTCCCTCATATAAAGACTATATACATTATTTACTCCTCTTATCCATTTATAAATCCATATTATTCTCATTCTTCTCCTTCTCCTATTTTTTCCCACATGTTTCTGAACTTATGCAGAGATTGTATAAGTACTTATATGAAAAATTATATACTTGATTTTGATTGGGTATTTTACAGGGAGAGGTGCTCTACTTGAAATAAATCTTCAAAGCCCTGAGAGGTTCTTAGAGGTTAGCTCCTTCCTGATGATTATAAAAACTTTTCCCTGCGAAATAGGACGAATTAGAGGGTGATTTTGCCCCTATAATTGCCTAAATGTAATTTCTCCAAAAAGCGGGAGCACATTAATGCAACATCCTACTTCTAACTTTAATATTTTTATAAAAGCATAATTTTTAAGCTCATAACTCATGTACTATTTTTTTGGGAGATGGATTCTTTTTTCCCCTTTCCTTGTTATTCTAATATCGATTAAATACAGTGGGAAAAGAATTGAAATATACGCAAGAAAATCCCATAAATCGAAAGTTGAGTTATAAATCTTGAAATACTGCATTGTTTCAATTCCAAAACACACTATTAGGAATAGCACCAGAGTTCTATTTGGGGTAAAAAAGCGTGTCCATACATTGTCTGCTTTGGCTGTGTAAAGTCCTCTAAATAATATATAATTCCAGGCAGGTCCAACCATATCCAATACATATCCCTTCCAGAACGGTCCCAAATCAATCCATATTGTTAACAGTCCAATTCCACAAAGTATAATGAGTAATATAGCCCAATAAGGTGCATATTTATCGTGTACATTCTTTAAGCTGTCCTGTTCCATTGGCATGCTTCTATAACATTATAGAGACTATTTCATCCTCCGCAAATACACATCAGCGGGGATTGAGAAGTCTCTTCAGGCTTCACCTTTAATATTCTTTATTTCTCTAATGAGAATTGGAATTATCTGGTGAAGGTCTCCAACAAAACCATAGGTGGCGATATCAAAAATAGGTGCATCAGGATCTTTGTTTATAGCTATTATTACGTCAGATGACCTCATTCCAACCTGATGTTGAATAGCACCGGAAATTCCACAGGCAATGTAAATTTTGGGTGAAACAGTGGTTCCTGTCTGACCTACCTGATGGGAATAGGAAATCCATCCTGCATCAACAGCTGCTCTTGAAGCTCCTACAGCTGCATTCAACTCTTTTGCCAGGTCAAAGATGATTTTGAAGTTTTCTTTACTCCCCACACCTCTACCACCGGAAACGATAATTTCAGCGTCAGCAAGGTTTATCCCTTCACCCTCAATTTTGACAGAATCCTTTATTGTCTTGACCACCTTAACAAGTGATGGATTAAAGGGAAAATTTTCAATACTGCCATCCCTTGTGGGGTCTGCAGGAAGAACTTTCATAACTCTCGGTCTAACAGTCGCCATTTGAGGTCTGTGGTTCGGCGTGAGAATGGTAGCCATAATATTTCCACCAAAGGCCGGCCTTGTCTGGAGTAGGTTTCCACTTTCATCGATATCAAGTTCTGTACAATCTGCTGTGAGTCCTGTGTTTAAATCAGCTGCAACTCTCGGAAATAGAGCCCTACCAAGAGCTGTAGCTCCACCGATAAACACCTCTGGTCTTTTTTCCTTAAGTAAAGAAACAAGAGCTTCACTATAAAGTTCATCATTAAAGTATCTGAATTCGGGTCCACTTATTATATATACAACATCCGAACCATGTTCTATAAGCTTTCTTGCTTCCGTTTCCAGGCCACCATCTCCGATTATTACAGAACTTACACTGGTGCCTCTTTTTTCCGCAAGTTTCCTGCCTATTGAAAGCAACTCAAGGGAAACTCTTGAAAGCTCTCCATGGAGATATTCTGCAAAGGTCATTATACCTGAGAATTCACCAAGCGAAGGGGCAACAGAAACCTCTTCTTTTCTAATTTCTATAGCATCAAATGGACAGGCCTCTTCACATGCTCCACACAATGTGCATTTTTCGTAATCTATCTGAGCAATACCTCCTACTATTTCCATCGCCCCAAAAGGACAATTTCCCTCACAAATTCCGCATCCTGTACAATTCTCTTCAATTACTATAATCCCCTTTATTCCCATTTCTTCTCTCCTAAATTACTTTAAGTTCTTTCAGTTTTTCCACCAGGATTAACGCAAGTTCCTCTGCAGAACCTTCAAATTTTTCTCCCCCCTTTTTCATCTCAGGCTGAAAAACCTTTTTAACATTTGTGGGCGAACCCTGAAGACCTATTCGGGATTCATCAACATCTAGGTCCCTGGAAGTGAACACTACCGGTTTAAATGTTCTGGCCTTCATTTTACCCCTCAAAGAAGGAAGACGCGGTTCATTTATTTCCTTCACCACCGTCAACACAGCTGGCAAAGATGTCTCAACAACGTCATAACCATAATCAGTTAGTCGTTCCATCACAGCATTATTTTCATTTATTTCCACTATTTTTCTTACATAAGTTACCTGGGGAATTTTTAGCATTGCAGCGAGTTCTGGTCCCACCTGAGCTGTATCTCCATCTATTGCCTGTTTACCAGTGAATATAATCCATGGGTTCCCTATCTTCTCTATTGCCTTAGAAAGCGTATAAGACGTAGCAAGGGTATCTGCCCCTGCAAAAGCTCTATCAGATATAAGAATTCCATCTTCAGCTCCAAGAGAGATCGCCTCTTTCAGAACTTCCTCTGCCTGGGGAGGGCCCATAGTTAAAACTAAAACTTTTCCTTTGCCAGTTCTCTCCTTTACTCTCAATGCCTCCTCAATTGCATGAAGGTCAAAGGGATTACAGATAGATTCCACTCCTTCCCTTATTAAGGTTCCCCTTTCCAGGTCCCACTTTACTTTGGCAGTATTTGGAACCTGTTTTATGCAGACGAAAATGTTCATTTTGCTTCCTTTATTATTCTTGATGCAATTACATTTCTGAGAATCTGGTTGGTTCCTTCATAAATCTGGGTTATTTTAGCATCTCTCATCATTTTCTCCACAGGGTATTCTTTCATATAACCGTATCCACCAAATATCTGCACAGCATTTGTTGTAACCTCCATAGCAACATCGGAAGCGAAAACTTTTGTCATTGCAGACTCCTTGGGAGATGTAAATCCTGCATCAATTGCTCTTGCAACAGAGTAAATAAGTGCTCTTGTTGCTTCTACCTTAGTCCCCATATCCGCAATCATATGCTGAATTGCCTGGAATGAAGCTATGGGTTTTCCAAATTGGTATCTTTGATTGGCATATTTCACTGCTGCATCAAGGGCAGCCTGTGCTATACCAAGAGCCTGTGCTGCAACTCCAGGTCTTGTATGGTCAAAGGTTTTCATTGCAACAATAAATCCCCTTCCCTCCTTTCCCAGGACTTGACTTTTATGCACTCTGACATTTTTCATTATGACTTCCCTGGTAACAGAGGCCCTTATACCCATCTTATTCTCCTTCTTTCCAAACTCCAGCCCCTCCATTCCTTTCTCGAGAATAAATGCAGTGGCTCCCCTTGCTCCTTTGTTAGGATCTGTAAGGGCTATAACTGTATATATATCAGCTTCTCCTGCGTTTGTTATAAACTGTTTTGTTCCATTTAAAATATAATAATCTCCGTCCTTCTCTGCCCTTGTCTTTATGTTGGCTGCATCGCTGCCTGCCTCAGCCTCCGTCAAGGCAAAAGCAGCAAGGGTCCCTTCCGCTATCTTAGGAAGATATTTACTCTTCTGTTCCTCGCTTCCGAAAAGGATTATTGGGAAAGCCCCTAAAGCTGTTCCTGCATATGCAAGAGCAATTCCTCCACATCCCCACGAGAGTTCCTCTACTGCAAGCACCATAGGAAAGATTTTTGCACCCAATCCTCCATATTCTTCAGGTATAAACACTCTGAAAAGGTCGCTTTCTGCCATTATTTTTACTATGTCATGGGGAAAAATTTCCTCTTCATCGTACTTCTGTCTAACAGGAATGATCTTCTCTTCTGCAATCCTGTGAGCAAGCTCCTTTACCATAAGTTCTTCTTCACTTAAAAAATACTTCATGATAACCTCCTATGAATTAAATTGCTATTATTTTAGCAAAATATTCTTTCTCAGACAGTCCTGAAAATTCGAAATACTCTAAAATGGAGGCTCTTCATCGTCAATATCTGGCACAATGGGTTCTTCTGGTTCTTCAGATTCACCAACGTCTGGGACAGGAGAAAATTCTTCAGAAGCTCCTCTTTTATCAAGAGTAATTATTTTTTCTGCCTCAATTTCAGTCCTGCTTCTTGTCTGACCCTCAGGGGTTTCCCATTTTCTCGTTCTCAATCTTCCCTCAACAAGAATTTGTCTGCCCTTTCTCAAGTAGTCCCTTACAAACTCAGCAAGCTTCCCCCAGCAGTAAATCGAATGCCATTCGGTCACTTCTTTTTTCTCTCCATCCCTGTTTATATAAACCTCAGAAGTAGCAAGAGAAAATCTTGCAATCGCTCTTTCCCCCTCTCCAGAGGGGAAATATCTGACCTCCGGGTCTCTCCCGAGTCTGCCTATCAATATAACCTTATTAAGGGATGCCCTTTCTCTCAAAAATATCCTCCTACTATTTTATAGAGGAAGCCTCTTTAGAATCAGGAAATCTTGTTTTCAGTTCACTGAGATATTTCTGAGCTTCCTTATATTTTCCAATCTTCCTATAACAGTTCACAAGTTCGAGCAAAGCAGCAGGAGCTTTATCACTATCAGGATACTGGTCTAATATTTTCTCAAACCATATAATAGCAGCAGAATAATTGTTCATCCTGTAATAGCATTCTCCACACCAGAAAATAGCATTATCCGCCAGAGGGCTTTCAGGATATTGTTCTGCATACTGTTTAAAATAGGTCATGGCTTCCTCGTATCTTTCTTTTATATAAGCATCGAAGCCCTTCTTGTAAAGTTCCGAGGCTTCCTTCGCATTAAAAGAGCAAGATGCCTCCTGGGTTGGCTCTTTCAAATCCGTTGACCCTTTCTCCTTTCCCTCACCTCTGGAAATTTTAAGCAATAATTCATCAAACCTGGCCTCTAATCTGGATATCCGCTCCTCAATCATATTAATTCTCTTCATTATATCCGCGTTTACTCGATCAGAAGTTTTTATGGCCTCTTCCATCAAAACAAACTGTTCCTTCAATTGTTTTACATCTGCTTTTAAAAGGTCAAACTCTTCCCTTGAAATTATTGAAACTTCTACTTTTTCACCTTCTTTTTTCTTTGTATCCTTTTTTCTTTTCCTTATAGCAAAAAGAGGTAAAACTAAAAACAGAATTAGCAGAAGAGAAAGCTTTTTCTTCATCTTGCTATGATGACAAATTCTGCCCTTCTGTTCTTTGCCCAGGCTTCCTCATTATGTCTTGGGTCCAGCGGACGGCTCTTGCCATAGCTAACTATTTTGATTCTATCTGGAGAAATTCCCATGCTTATAAGGAAATCTCTTACTGCCTTTGCCCTTTTCTCTCCGAGGGCAAGGTTGTATTCTTCAGTCCCCCTTTCGTCACAGTGCCCTTCAATAAGGACCTTTACAGTGGGATGTTCCTTCAGCCACTGGGCATTTCTTATAAGAACGGGCTTCTGATCTTCCCTTATATTGTACTTATCAAAATCAAAGTGAATTCTGTGAAGATATCCTTTCCTGTTTATTTCCTCAAGACTCATATTTTCAATATTTTCTTCCTGAACCTGAGGTTTAACAATTGGTTTTTCTTTCACCTCTTCGGTTTTCTTCTGGGGAGCCTGAACTCCTGGAGCTACTACTTTCACTGGTTCTTTCTTTTTACACCCTCCAAGGGTAAATAAAAAGGATAGAGTGACAAAAGCAATTGCAAGTTTTTTCATCTTTTTACCTCCTGTATTTAATTTTAGACCATGATGGCATTTGATTGTTTCCCCTCTGGGTTAATTGTCTGAGATTTCTGCCGTCATAGTCCATTATGTAGATCTGATATTTCCCACTTCTATTGGAAGAAAAAACTATATGCCTTCCATCAGGTGAAAAACAAGGATTCTCGTTCATGGAAAGACCAGAGGTAAGCTTTATCACTTCTGAAGTAGAAAGGAACAAAAGATAAAGATTAAACTTTCCCTCTATCCTGCTTACATATATTATTCTATCCCCATCAGGAGCCCAATCAGGAGAAGCATTGTAACTACCCTGAAACGTAATTCTTCTTACATCACTTCCATCCCTGTCCATTATGTAAAGCTGAGGATATCCACTGCGGTCAGACGAAAACAGAATTTGCCTTCCATCTGGAGACCACTTTGGAGAAAGGTCTGAAGCCGGAGAGAAAGTAATCCTTCTTCTCTGTTCGTTTTTAAAATTATACATATAAATTTCATAATTTCCTGGTAAAGACGATGAATACAGCAGAAGATTATCATCCAGGGAAAAATCAGGAGTTATATTTGAACCTCCAGTTGCAATAAGCCGGTCCCTCCCTTCATAAATGTATCTTACGAACAGGTCAGGTGTTCCTCTTCTAAACGATGTATATGCAATTTTCTCCCCATCTCTACTCCAGGCCGGAAGCATTTCCATAGCTTTGGTATAAGTTAATCTGATTTGATTGGCTCCATCGTAGTCCATTATATAAAGCTCTCTGTTTCCATCGCGGTCGGAAATAAAGGCAATCTTAGATGTAAAAATCGGAGGTTGACCGAAGTATTTAAGAAGTTCATCCCCCATTTTATGAGCCATAAGTCTTACGAATTTCGCCTTTCCCACATAGCTCTTCCCGAAAATAAAGTTTCCTGTTCTGGTATCGTACAGCTTCCCTGAAAAACGAAGCTTACCCCCGGGTTCTTCCACAACTTTCCCGATAAACAATACTGTTGCTCCTACAGATTCCCATGCTTTCAAGTCCGGTTTTTCCGGATTTCTGTCCTTTACAAGGGAAAGAAGAGAAGGAGATAAGGGATCAAAAACCCGGGAAAAAGAAAGGTCAGCCTTAAAAGTATCCTCAATTTCCGTTGCTGCACTTTTACCATTATTAGAATACGTCTTCGTTATAAAGTCTGGAACCGCAATTCTTATTGCAGGAACTCCTCCCTTAATTCTTATGGTCACTTCCTGCTGAGCAAGTAATCCTATTGCAAATACTAGAAATAAAAATCTTCTCATCATTAAATACATTTTACTCAAATATAACTCTTATTGCCAGAAATTCACCATCGTAATTTTTTGGCAATTTAGGGAAAGGTTCTGCATCTTTTACTGCTTTAAGAGCGTAGGAATCGAATCTTGAGATACCACACGGCTTCTCAAGTTTTATTTCTATTATTTTTCCATCCCGGTTGACCTTAAAATAAACCCAGATTTCTGCTCCAAGGCTTTTGCCTTCTGTTAATTCAAACCAGTTTAATCCAATCCTTTCCCTCACGGTTATGAGATAAAAAGGGAAAGGAAAATTTCCCAGCTGCATTCCACCTTCGCCCTCTCCTGTGCCCATACCTGAGCCTGTTCCTATACCTGTGCCTGAAAACGATATGACAGGTGCATCTGTAGGCTCACCCTCGGCTTTTGCAGTTTCCTTTAGACCCGATTTTCTCTTTACTATAACGCTGGATTTTTTTCGAACTACGTATTTCCTCCTCGGTTTTTTGTTTTTAACAGGGTAAGTCAATTTCGGTTTTGCTTTAATTTTTGAAACTTCCTGTAATTCTCTTACATGCCCTGCTGATGCTTTCCCCCTGCCACTGCCTCCTCCACCTGCGGGGAACTGTACAAGAGAGACAAAATATTTGAATTCCCTGCGGCTTTCACTTCTCCATGAACTGAAAACTGCAACTGTAAGAACAGAAAGATGCAATAAAAGAGAAAAGATCATTCCAGAACCAAGAAGTTTTTTTTGTTCCATCATCTTTTAGGCTGAACTACCATGCCCACAGTTTCTATTCCGCTTTTTTTTATTATGTCAAGCACCTTAATAACCTTTCCATAGGGCACGGATTTGTCAGCCTGAAGAAATACAACTTTTTTGGAGGCTCCGTGAAAATATGCTTTTAACTGTTCCTCAAGAAGCGCCTGATGGATTATTTTCTTACCAAAATATATGTATCCTTTTTTGTCTATTGTTATTATCAACCTATGTTCGGCAGGGGCCTGGGCCGTTTCTGCCTGTGGCAGGTCAACATCTATTCCTGCTTTAAACATGGGAGCAGTTATCATAAAAATTATCAAAAGAACCAGCATAACATCCACCAGAGGGGTAACATTAATCTCTGCCATTGCCCTTGGTGGACTATAGATTCTCTTCCTTAGCATCTTTACTCAGCCTCTCAGCCATTATTAAAATTTCATTTGAGAAATTTTCTGCTTCCTGTGCAAGGTCCTTTATTTTAGCTGAAAAATAGTTGTAAAAGATAACCGCTGGCACAGCAGCGAAAAGGCCCGCAGCAGTTGTAATAAGGGCCTCTGCGATACCTGGAGCTACTGCCACAAGTGAGGCCGTCTTTTTAAGTCCAATCTGATGGAACGCATTCATAATTCCCCAAACTGTTCCAAAAAGTCCTATAAAGGGAGCAGAACTTGCTGTTATGGCGAGAAAGGAAACGTAAGATTCCAGTCTCTTAATCTCATCCGTAAGTTCCTGCACCAAGGCTCTCTCTAAGGACTCCAAGGTTCCTATTCTTTTGTTTCTGATGGCATCATATACATTTCTAAAAATCCTCGAAAACGAAGAATTGGAGTATCTTCTGGCAATTGCTTCCATATCCTTTATAGTCCTGGCTTTAAAAATTATCCTTTTTACAAGGTTGTTTTCCTTTTTAACTGCTTTAAGGAAGAAGAACTTAGCTATTATTATAGCCCATGAGTAAAAGGAAAAAGCCAGAAGGGTAAATATAACAAGCTTGGCCACCAGCGTGGTTTGTGAATACAATGCAATTACATCCATTTCAAGAAATTTTATAATTTTTTCCCAGACTTGTAAATAAAACAAAAAGAGTTTATGATTTTTTTTATAAACTTCCTGAAAGAGGAAATTTGAATCGGAGGAAAAATGGCCAGAATGCAGGGTTTTTTAATAAAAACAGCAAAAGTTTTAAAAGAAAAAGGCTTCCTTAGACTCTCAATGTGGTTTCTTGAAAGGGCAAAAAAAATTGATGGGAAGGAGGTCGAAAAATTACTGGAGGAGCAAAAACACGAATATGCTTCCTATCTTGAAAAAAAGGCAAAAGAATATGAAAAAAATGGAGATTTTACTGAAGCTTTACTTCTTCTGGAAAGAGTAAAAGACCTCGGGAAGGAAGTAGATGAAGAATGGATGGAAAGGGTAAGAGAAGAATCCAGGAAACAGAAGGAATTCGAGACAAAACTTCTTCTTAATCCTTCATCTATGGGATTTCAATTCGCAAATCAATATCGTAAATGGCTATTTTCCTTGACCGGAACCCCGAGGCATTCTTCAGAAGATGATAGTTCCAGGAAAGTAGTCCCCCCAGAAATATTTAAAGTATGGAAAGAAGCATACAAAAATCCGGAGGACTACGAAAAACAATATAAGCTTGCTCTTAACTTTTCGGTTTACGGATATATATGGGAAGCAATCCTGCAGGCGGAAAAGACAGAAAAGCTAAAAAAAACTCCTGAGATAGAATTTCTACTTGGCATTTTATATATGGATACAGGTGAAAAGGAAAAGGCCGCTGAAAAATTCACATGTGCTATAGAACTTGATCCTGAATATCAGGAGGCATACTATTATTTGGGAAGGCTTTTCTCTGAAATAGACGATGAAATTGCCATCCATTATTTAAGGAAATGTATAGAAATTGATCCCACATCAGACATAGCTGAAAGCGCAATAGAAATTTTGGGAGGAATAAAAGAGACTATAGAAGTCTAAAGATTAAGTTCCCTTACAACTGCTTTTATCATTGCATTCAAGTTTATTAGATATGCCTCCCTTGGCTGTTTCAGTCCTAATCCCTCATACTCCTTTTTGAATATTATCTCTGCCACTTCATTTTCGTTTTTTTCCTTAAGGTAAAGTTCCTTTATTTCTTCTTTAAATTCTTCCGTTCGTCTAAGTGCTCTTAAAAGGAATCCTTCTGTTTCATTTTCCTCAAAAATACCCCCGTGTCCCATGGCAAGCGAATAACTGGAATATTTCAAAATTTTTTTTAGGGAAGAATAATAAGCACTGTAACTTGAGAGAAACTGTGGTCTTATATATCCTTTTTCTTCAACCCCTGCAGCATCTCCTACGAAAATAATTTTCTTATCAGGAAAAATAAAGGAAACCGAACATTTCGTATGCCCCGGAGTTTCTAAGACCTCAAATTCATCTATTTTATGTCCTTCTTTTACCACTATATCAACTTCAAAAGGTTCAAAATCATATGTGTGGCTGGCACCAAAAACTTCTTCTGCTTCTCTCTCCAGGCTTTTTATTAGCTCTATTGCTTTGGGTTTCTTAAGAACCTCGGCGGTCTTTTCTGAAGCTACAATCTTCATGGAGGGAAATTTCTTTTTTAATACTGGAGCCGCACCGATATGGTCATAATGCGAGTGAGTAAGAAGAAGATAATCGGGAATAAAATTGGTTTTTTCTAAATCCTCCAGGAGTCTGGGAGCCAGAAATGTAAATGCTGCGTCCACCAAATAGTTTTTTTCGCCCTTTATGCCGTAGACAGGCATTTCCACATCAACAAAAATGAATATCCCATCTCTATAATGACCTGTACTGTTGAACATAAAGTAAATATAACCGAATGAGTTTATTATTTCAATACTCTTAAAGCTTTTCTCAAAATTCTATATAATAAACTCAACAGATGCAAGGAGGTTATTATGAAAAAAATCTTTCTTTTCACTTTAAGCGTTTTACTTGTTTTATCTGGAAAAGCTATGGGTCAAAAATTCAAAAACCTTGCCCTCACGCCGCCTATGGGATGGAACAGCTGGAATTGCTTCGGACCGAACATAAATGAAACATTGATCAAGGAAATTGCAGACGCTATGGTTAGCACCGGAATGAGGGATGCAGGATATATATATCTCGTCATTGACGATGGCTGGCAATTAAAAAGAGATGGAGACGGGAATATCATTCCAAACCCAGAAAAATTTCCTCATGGAATGAAAGCAGTGGCTGACTATGTACATTCAAAGGGGCTTAAGTTCGGAATTTACTCTGATGCAGGGAGAAAAACATGTCAGGGACTCCCGGGTAGCAGAGGTTACGAATTTCAGGACGCAAGAACTTATGCCAGGTGGGGAGTTGATTATCTCAAGTATGACTGGTGCTATCACGGAAAACAAAATTCTGAGGCTTCCTACAAACTCATGCGGGATGCTCTATATAAAGCCGGACGCCCTATAGTATTCAGCATCTGCGAATGGGGAACCACCAAGCCGTGGACATGGGCTAAGGATATAGGACACCTCTGGAGAACCACAGGCGACATACAAGACTGCTGGGATTGTGTTAACGAGTGGGGTGGGATGGGATGGACTCTCATCCTTGACAAACAGGTAGGACTTGAAGCATATGCAGGTCCCGGGCACTGGAATGACCCAGACATGCTGGAAGTTGGCAATGGAGGGATGACTATCAAGGAATACAGGGCTCACTTCAGTATGTGGAGTATACTGGCTGCTCCTTTGATGGCGGGAAACGACATACGACACATGAGCAGTGAAATAAGGAATATACTTACAAATAAAGAGGTTATAGCGATCGACCAGGATCCACTTGGCAAACAGGGAGTTAAAATAACTGACATAGGTGATTACGAAATCTGGGCAAAAGAACTTTCAGGGGGAGAACTTGCTATAGCTCTCTTGAATAGGGGCCTGAGCCCGATTAATGCAGTCATAAGATGGGGATGGATTTTAAGAAAATTCGGGTTAAAAGATAAAAACTACAGGCTAAGGGATTTATGGAAACACAGATTTGTAGGAAACACATCCAGAACATTCAGGGCAAAAGTTCTTCCTCATGATGTGATACTTTTAAGATTGACCAGAATTTCTACTAAAAAATAACCTTAAATTTCAATAGAGACTGTTGCTTTTTTTATTTATGTGGCGAATCTTCTTATAAAAACTTCATTGTTGCTCTTCCCATTTTAGTTTCAACAGAGCAACTGGCCTTTTGTCCTTTTTTCTCTCTACACTATGTAAAAAAAGATTTCCATCGGAACGGGTTTTCAATGTTAATTCATCCCCCACCATAGCCTCAGCTTTGAAGTTTATGTCAAAGACTTCTATTCTAAATTTCTTTAACCAGGTTACTTCATAAGAATCAAGAACGACTCTAAGGTATTGAGCATTATTCATATGCATATTAACATCTACATCGCTATTCTTTACGGTATAATTCCCGGAAAAAGACATATTTTCAGAGGGAATTAGCTTTTCAGGCCTTTCCTCAAGGGCTCTCATTTCTGGATAAAAAGGAAAGTCGAGATTTAAATTGGTCAGGAAAACCGGTTTTTTAGTTTCAATGTTCACAAGTGCCCATTCGCTCACTGCACCTAACAGTTTTTCTCTCTTTTCTGAAAATATCTCAAAATGCCTTATTGACAAAAGTCTTGTCCTTTCCTTTACCCATGTTCTCAAGCTTACAATCTCCTTCCATCTGGGTATTCTGTAAATTCTAACTTTTATCCGAGAAAGCACCCATGCCCAGTTGTTTTTTATCATGTTCTCGTAGCCCAAACTAAAAGCATCGGCATGTTCTCCGGCAGTTTCCTGAAAGATTCCAAGAAGAGCAGGAAGTGAAAGATTACCGTTAAAATCTGCCTGAAATGATCTTATTTTAAAGTCTTCTGTCCAAATACCTGGCTTGTCCATGAATATAAAAATAACATTATTTAGAGTATAGATAAAATTCTTTAGGAAAAGGTTTCTAAAAATAGGGAGTAGGAAAAATAAACTAAAAAACTACATCGGATTCCTTATATTTTTTACTTTTTCTATATAAAGGATTATTATTTTATACGAAATACAATATTCAATAATTAAGGAGGTCTTGTATGGCTGAAAATCCAATTAGCGTAAAAACTATTAAAGAACTTGTGTATGAATATTTAAAAGAGCAGATAAGAAAAAAAGAAATCCTTCCAGGAGAATCTATAAACCTGGATAAAACGGCAAAAAAGCTTGGAGTAAGTAGAACTCCATTAAGAGAGGCCTTAATAAAACTTGAATCAGAAGGATTTGTAAAAATTATTCCCCATAAGGGTATTTTTGTAAACAAATTAACAAAAAAAGATATTAAGAATTTTTATCAAATAGTTGGAGCGCTTGAAGCGGAGGCTATAATCATTGCTTACCCTAAATTAAAGGATTATCACATTACCTTATTAAAGGAATTCACAGAAAAAATGAAGGAAGCCTATAGGATTAAAGATTACCCTCTTTATCATACAAACAACTTTAAATTCCATGACCTTTTCCCTACCCTTGCAGAAAATGAATATCTAAAAGAAATTGTGGACAACATAAAAAAGCGCCTTTATGATTTCACTATCTCCATGGAGGGAATGGAGGAATGGGGAAAAATCTCGGTAGAGGACCACGAAACCTTTATTAAGCTTTTGCAAGATGGGAAAGCGACGGAAGCCGCCGACTTTTGGAAAAATGTTCATTGGTCCTTCGAAAGACAGGAAAAATTCATAAATATGTATTATTTCTTAGAAGAATAACTCCGGATTAATCCTTTTCTCTAAAAAATCCCCCTACCTGTTAGCAGGCAGGGGGCTCTGATAAAGGGGGTGGGTCCCTCAGGGGATAAGTATATTTATGGGGAAATTATTTGCTAAAAAAGAGAGACTTTTGTAAATTGAAAATGGAATTATTTTTCTCCCTTTTAATGAATAGTCCAGATAATAATTCATGTTTATATAATATATCGTATATAGTATAAAGTCAAATCTTTTTGTAAAATTTCTTCATTTTTTACAGGGTTAACTACTTTTTTTCTTCTTCGAACTGGATGTTTCTAATAAGTTTCTCTGTGGAATAAGGCGCAGGTGCTCCACCAAGATATTTATGAAACCATTCAAGATGAGCATTGTAATAAACGGGCATGGATTTTACATAGTTTGGCCAGTGACCATCATTCTTGAAAATTATCAGCATGGATGGAACCCCCATTTTCTGCAAGTCTGTGAAGAACTGAATGCTTTGAGTATATGGCACCCTGTAATCTCTTTCTCCTGTTATCACCAGGCAGGGGGTTTTAAAGTTCTTTACATAATTTGAAGGAGAAAATTTCTTATATGCACGGGGATTTTCCCAGGGAGTTCCTCCAATATCCCATTCCGGAAACCACAGTTCTTCAGTGCTGCTGTACATAGCTCTCAGATTGTACACACCCATCATTGCAGCAAGTGCCTTAAATCTTGTGGGATGTCCTTCCAGCCACATCATAGCATATCCACCCCATGACCACCCCATTGCTCCCATGTGATCGCTATCAACATAGGGTAGAGATGCGAGATAATCAGTAACTCTCATGATGTCTTTCATAACTTTACCACCCCAATCCTTAGAAATAGCCTCTACGAATTTCTGTCCATACCCAGGAGAACCATGAGGATTCGCGAAAGCAACAATGTATCCTGCACCCGGGTAGATTTGCCAGTCTCCTCTGAAAGAATCAGCCCACATTTGCTGTGGTCCACCGTGAACATTAAGTATTAGAGGATATTTCTTGCCCTTCACAAAATTATGAGGCTTTATTATAAATAAATGAATTTTAGCCCCAGCTGCGCCTTTTACCCAGTGTTCCTCCGCAGGTCTTATGTCAACTTCATCTTCTATCTTCTTGTTGAAAAAGGTAAGACGAGTGGGTTTGCTCTTAAAGTTATAAGACCAGATTTCAACAGGTTCTTTTACGGAAGTTCTTGTCATCAGAATTCTTTTTCCATCAGGAGTGACTTCAAATTCCCTTATTGCTTTTGCATCTATTACCTTCTCAAGCCTTACTGTATTAATATCCACTTTATATACAGGGAAATGTGCCCTTTCTTCTGTTTTAAAATAAATTGTTCGGGAATCGGGAGCCCAGAAGAAATCATCCACCCAATTATCGTATTTTTCGGTAAGTACTCTCTTTTTACCAGTCTTAATATCGTAAATAGCAAGCCTAAAACGGTCAGATTCGTAGCCAGGTACTTTCTGCATTATATAAGCTATATATCTGCCATCCGGAGAAAATTCTGGATGCCCATCCCACGCTTTGTTTTCACAAGTTATACACGAGAATTTGCCGTTCTGAAGGTCCATAATGTAAAGGTCAAAATTCGTGGAACTTTCTGGATTAGAAACAAGCTTTGCTTCATAAACCATATATTTACCATCAGGAGAGATATCATAACCCCTGTGCCCGTCCAGTGAAAAAGGAGGAAAATCTTTTTTCCCTTTTGTCAACTGATGCACTTTACCGTGCCTGTCGAGCAAGAAAATATGCTTGTATCTAAAGTCCCTGTAATGATCCCAGTGTCGGAAAAGGAGAGAAGTTGCAAGGTGCGCTTGAACAGGTCCCTTTTCCAGCTTTTCTGACAAATGTTTGTTACATTTATTGTCCGCTCCACATTCAGGGAATATGCTGGATACGAAAAATATTCTTCCATCTTTACCCATTTTTGGCATTGACACTCCAGTATAAAAAGAAGTCACCTTTTGTGGTTCTCCACCCCGAAGATCTATTTTCCAGAGTTGAGGACCATCCTTTCTTGTTGAAATAAAATAAAGGTATTTTCCATCTTCGGACCAGAAAGGAGAATAGTCTGCCTTTTCATTATTTGTTAGCCTAACAAGTTCACCAGTTTTAAGATTCAAAAGATAAATGTCAGAATTGCTTTTGCCCTCTTTCAGAAAGTATTCTGTAACCACAAACGCCAACTTATTGCCATCTGGAGAAATAGAAAGATTCCCTACGTTTTTAATCCTGTAAAGGGTCTCAATCGTAAATGCCTTTTTGTCCTTAGGAAATAAATAAAACGCAGCAAGCAAAATTGCGACAAATACTATGATCTTTCTCATTCTAACCTCCCATCGTTTATGGAACAATTATATCAGTTATACCCCCTGTAATTAAAAGGTTGTATAATTAATTTATGAAGGTTCTCATTTACTCAAGACAGAAAATAGACTTCTGGAAATTCCCTGAATGGGTTGTTGCGGAGCTAAAAAAAGAGTTCCCCGACATAGATTTTCTTATAAGTTACGGAGAAAGACCCCTTGAAGAATTAATTACCGATGCCGATATTTTAATCACATCAAGGTTAACCCCGGAAGAATTTTCCAGGGCTCGAAAACTAAAATGGATCCATTCTCCCTTTGTTGGAATTGGAAATTTTCTTTTTGAAGAATTTGTAAAAAGTCCAGTAAAGCTGACAAACTCAAGAGGAGTTAACGCTGAAGCAGTGATAATTCATACCATAACACTTGCTCTTTCACTATTAAGAGGAATTCCATGGGCATTTAAACTAAAAAATGAAAGAACATTTAACCAGGAGTTTTTTGTCAAAGATTTCTTCCCATTGGAACCACCGGAAGTGAATGTTGGAATAATGGGATTCGGCAAAATCGGAAAAGGAGTAGGCAAAAGACTGAAGTCTCTGGGATTTAAAGTAAAATGCCTCAACAGAAGCGGTAAAAAGGGGTGTTTTCCCTTTGAAAAACTGGACCAGTTTCTGGAAGGAATTGACTTCCTTATAATAACTGCCCCACGAACCAGACTCTCTGAAGGATGCATAGATTATGAAAGAATGAAAAAGTTAAATGGGTTTATAGTAAACACAGGACGGGGAAAAATAATAGTAGAAAAAGACCTTGTAAAAGCCTTGAGAGAAGGGATTATAAAAGGAGCAGCCCTGGATGTATTTGAAAGTGAACCCCTTCACCCCGAAAGTCCCTTATGGAAGATGCCAAACGTGATAATAACTCCACATATTTCAGGATTTTCAAGACAGTTCTGGAAAAGAGAACTGGAACTAATAAAAGAAAATTTAAAACGCTTTATACAGGGGAAAAGACTTAAAAATTTAGTAAACAAAAAACTTGGTTATTAATTTGACAATATTTTACCCAGTTCATAAAATTTTAAAAGATTGATAAAAAGGAGGCAGTAATGGCAGAAAAATTAACAGTGGAAGAGCTGCTGGCAAGGGCCAAAAAGCCTGGCCAGGATGCTTTAAGACTTCATCCCTTTTACAGGGGAAAAATTGAGGTGGTTCCAAAGGCAAGGATCAGAGACTTTAATGATTTCGCTATTTGGTACACACCGGGAGTTGCAGAACCATGTAAAGATATCCAAAAAAACCCTGAAAAAGTATTCGAGCACACAAACAAAGGTAATTTTGTGGCGGTAATCTCCGACGGCACCAGAATTCTAGGGTTGGGCGACATCGGCCCCGAAGCCGGTCTCCCTGTAATGGAAGGTAAAGCGCTTCTATTTAAGTATTTAGGCGGAGTAGATGCTTTTCCCATTATGTTAAGGACAAAAGACCCTCATGAATTCATACGTACAGTAAAAATACTTGAACCCACCTTCGGGGGAATAAACCTTGAAGATATAGCCCAGCCTAAGTGCTTTTACATCCTTGATACCCTCAGAAAGGAAATGAACATCCCAGTCTGGCATGATGACCAGCAGGGAACAGCAGCAGTAATCCTTGCAGGACTCATAAATGCCCTGAAAATAGTGGGTAAAAAAATGAGTGAAGCAAAAATAGTATTTGTTGGAGCAGGAGCAGCCAATATAGCTGGAGCAAGAATCATAATGAAAGCTGGAGCAAAACCCGAAAATATCATTATGGTTGACTCCAAGGGAATTCTCAGAAAGGATAGAGAGGACATCCATGAACTTGAACAGAAATCCCATGAAAAATGGTGTATGGCTATGAACACAAATCCAGAAAAAAGAAGGGGAGGAATACCTGAAGCACTCGAGGGAGCCGATGTTTTAATAGGTGCATCGAAACCGGGCCCCGGAACAATAAAGCCCGAGTGGATAAAGAAAATGGCAAAGGATGCTATAGTATTTGCAGCAGCAAATCCAGTTCCTGAGATCTGGCCATGGGAAGCCAAGGAAGCTGGAGCAAGGATAGTGGCAACAGGTCGTTCCGACTTCCCCAATCAGGTAAACAATTCTCTCGGATTCCCTGGTATATTCAGGGGAGCCCTCGACGTAATGGCAAAAACTATTACAGACGAAATGTGCATAGAAGCGGCAAAAGAACTTGCAAAAGTAGCAGAAGATAATGGATTGCATGAAGATTATATTATTCCCAATATGGACCAGTGGGAAGTTTTCCCAAGAGAAGCCGTTGCTGTGGGAATGAAAGCAATAGAACAAGGGGTAGCGAGAAGAACCGTATCAAGAGAGGAACTCTATAAAGAAGCTGAGGAAAAGATTAAGAGGGCAAGAGACGAAGTTAAGGTCCTCATGAAGGAAGGATTCATTAAGGTAGTAGACTAAAATTACCGAGGGGGATTATTCCCCCTCCTCTAATTGTTAAAATATTTCCATGCGGAGATTTATACTATTCCTTTTATTTTTTTATTTCTCCTTCGCTGGAAATTTTGGATTTACCCTGTCAGGTGGTTTTCTATCCGGAAACTACACTCAGTTTAACTATTTAGTAGACTATGAAAATTCATGGCTTAAATTCTATAACGAAGACTGGGGAAATTTCCTCAAACAGCAGGGTTTTTTAAAAGACTTCGGTTATTCTTCAGGGGAATTAAATCGTCTCAACTCATCATTACCTCTCAAATTAAGGTTCTATTATAAAAATGGCAAAAGCACCTTTTCCATTGAGGGAACATATTTAACTGCAAGTGCTGTAAGCAATACTGAATTTTTCTATGATTTCACTTTTATGGATGGAACATCGGCAACCCAGAAGTTTTCATTTTATCCCTTTGAGCTCAAACCCGAAATGTTCTCAGCTGGAATAGGTCTCTCAAGGCAATTCTTTAAATACAAAAAATTCTGTCCGCAATTAGAAGCTTCTGCAGGTTTCATATACTTAAATTTTCTTTATGAAAACAATTTGCAGGTCCTGAATACTATCGGTAGCCACTGGTTAAAATTGTCTTACGAAACCATAATGGAAGGGAAAGGTAAAGGGTTTTATGGGTATGGAGGACTTAAAATTCCTGTTCTACAAAGAGGTAGATTTTCTTTGTCCTTAACCCCAGGTTATTTTTATTCAAAAATTTTATCAATAAGAGGCTCTACTACATACAAGTATAGTATTTCCGACTCTTATGGATATACTACATCATATTCGGATTCCTGGGATGGAGAATGGTTTATCAAGGAAATTACAGTTAAAGAATGGTGGGGAACGTATACATTTAGATTCCCCTCCAATAACAAAAGCGACCTTGGATCTTATATTAAGAATGCTGGCAGATTTTCTCCTTCAATTTCAGGTCCTTTTCTGTTAATTTCCGTGGGAATTGATTTATAATTTCAATGATGAGAGCTTTTAAGCTTATTTTACTTATTTTTTTAGGTTTTAGGCTCATGGCCTCCATAAGGCATCCCTATGCAGCCGGTGCTTTTTATCCTTCTAATCCTGCTGAATTAAAACTTATGATAGGAAATCTTCTTCAGCAGGCTTCTCCACCCAAACTGGACGGCAGAATTCTTGGAATACAGGTTCCCCATGCAGGATACATTTTTTCAGGAAGAACTGCAGCCTACGCATTTAAACTTCTCAAAGGGAGAAAAGTAGATACTGTTATAATGATAGGACCTTCTCACTTTTATCCTTTTTCAGGAGCTGCTGTATATTGGGAAGGATACTGGGAAACTCCTCTCGGGAGAGTAAAAATTGACGAAGAACTTGCCCGGGAGTTTTTGAAATTGAAATCCGGATTCTTTAAAGGCGAAAGATTTCACAAGAAAGAACATAGTCTCGAGGTTGAGCTCCCTTTCTTGCAAACAGTTTTACAACCTGGCTTTAAAATTCTCCCAATAGTTATAGGACCCTACGAACCCCAGAAACTTTTACCTGCGTCCAAAAAAATAGCAAAAATCTTGAGTAAGAAAAATGTTCTCATTCTTATTTCATCCGATCTGTCACATTACCATACCCTGGAAGAATGCAAAAAAAGAGATGAAAGAACTATTAGGGAAATGCTTTCTCTTAGACCAGGACAATTTCTCTGGATGGCTTCAAAGGGTATGGTTGAAGCCTGTGGAGCTTCCGCAATTGCTCTGGGTGAAAGCATCCTTATAGAAATGGGAGCCAATAAAGCAGTCCTTCTTAGGTGGGGAAACTCCTCAGAAGGAGGTGCAGGCACTAAAAGGGTTGTTGGTTATTCTGCAGTTGCTTTTTTAAAAACAGAAAAACCAGATGGCGGTAATAAAATCAAAAACAATCAAAGTCCCCTTGAAAATGAAAAACTCACTGCTGAGGAAAAGAAATATCTCTTAGTTCTGGCAAGAAAATCCATCGAAACTGAATTAAATGGAGAAAATTTTACTCCACCAACTCCTCCTACTGAAAGGTTAAAACAGCCAAGAGGGGCATTTGTCACCCTGAAAAAAAAGGGGAAACTAAGGGGATGTATTGGATATATAATACCTGTAAAACCTTTATACATAACCGTTTATGAAGTGGCAAGGGCAGCAGCATTCAGAGACCCAAGATTTCCTCCGCTCAGGAAGGAAGAGCTAAAAGACATTGAAATAGAAATTTCTGTCCTTACTAAGCCTCGAAGAACATTTCCTGCAAGAATTAAGGTTGGTAGAGATGGCATTATAGTTTCATATATGGGAAGGCAGGGGGTTCTTCTTCCACAGGTCCCTGTAGAACTGGGATGGGACAGGATAGAATTTCTTAATGCGGTTTGCCTGAAAGCAGGGGTAGAACCCGACTGCTGGAGGAAAGGCGCTAAACTTTATTCTTTTCAGGCAGAAGTCTTCAAGGAGGTAAAATAAATGAAACAAGAACTTGCTATTATAGGAGGAGGACCAGGAGGTTACACTGCGGCACTCAGGGCTTCTCAGCTTGGAATAAAAACAATCCTTGTAGAAAAGAAAAGAGTTGGAGGAGTTTGCCTTAACGAAGGCTGTATTCCAACCAAAGCTCTTTTAACCTCGGCGCATTTAATGTCCATGATTGAGGACTCTGATAAATTTGGTATAACTGTAAACTCATATAAAGCCAACTGGAGCGAAATAAAAAAATTTGTAATGGAAACTGTTGAGAAGCTGGTCTCAGGAGTAGAGTATCTGCTGGAAAAGAGCGGTGTTACAGTAATTAATGGAGAGGCTGTATTTAATGATAAGGGACAGATAGTAGTTAATGGAGAAACAATTGATGCAAAATGGAAGATAATCGCCACAGGTAGCAAACCCGTAGAACTACCTTTTTTGCCTTTTGGTGAAAGGGTTCTTAATTCAACCACACTGATGTTTGGAGAAAAAATCCCTAAATCTCTCGTTGTTATAGGAGCAGGAGCTATAGGTCTCGAAATGGCTTCAGCATTTTCCTCTCTTGGAAGTTCTGTCACCATAATAGAGGCTCTCCCAACTCCTCTTGGTGGAAATATGGATCGAGATATGGCAGCATTCCTCACAAGAACACTGAAGGAAAAAGAAATTCAGATTTTCACCTCAACCAGGGTGGAGGGAGCCAATGTCAAGAATGAAACCGTGGTACTGAAATTGTCAAATGGAAAAGAACTGGAAACAGAATATGTGCTTGTATCTATCGGGAGAAAGCCCAATTCTGAAATTGCCAGAGATTTTATAGAAATTGACGAGAAAGGATTTATAAAAATAGATGAAAATTTCAATACGAGCAGGGAAGGTATCTATGCGATAGGAGATGTAATTGGACCTCCCCTTCTCGCTCATAAGGCATCCCATGAGGCAATATTTGTGGTAGAATCCCTCGCAGGCCGGAAACCTCATCGTCCAAAGTATATTCCTTACGCTGTTTTCTCATCGCCTGAATTTGCAGGAGTAGGAATAAATGAAACAGAAGCACTAAAATCAGGAATTAAATTTAAGAAAGCTAAATTCCCCATGAAGGCCAATGGAAGAGCTCTATCTCTTGCAGAGGAGAATGGTATAGCAAAGGTTTTGACAGATGAAAACAACAGAATTCTTGGAGTTCAGATTCTGGGTCCGAATGCATCAGAAATTATAGCAGAAGCCACTCTCATCATGGAAAAGGAAGGGACAACTGAAGATATAGCTAATTCAGTTCACGTTCACCCTACTATATCGGAAACTTTAATGGAAGCATCCATGGCTATATCAAAAAAGGCAATTCACATATTAAATCGGTGAAAATTTATACAACTTTTAAGCTGCCTTCCTATTTTAAAGAATTGCAGCAAATTAATGAAGGTGAATATGTGATCTCCGATTCATGTGAAGAACTTAAAAAATTTCCTAAGGCAAAGAAAATTCTGCTTATGACACCGAAAGGTTATATAGAAGCTGGAAAATGCACCGCTGATTTTTATGCAAAAAATTTACTGGAGGCCTACCTTTGGATAAGAATGCAGCACTGGTAATATCTGCTATAGATCCCTTGAACGGAGCGGGATTTACCCTTGACATAACACTTCTGGAAATCATGGGCATTAAAGCAATGGGTATTCCGACCGCCCTCCTACCTCAGGACACATCTGGAGTAAGAGAATTAACATTGCTTGAACCTGCTCCTTTACTTAAATCTTTCAATCTGCTTATGAGTGTTATAAAGCTGCACGGACTAAAAGTAAGCATAATGGGAAAATTGATAGAGTATATACCAGAAATTATAAGAAGAATAAAAGGGCCGAAAGTTTTTGACCCCATAATAGAACCTGGGGGATTCAGAATATACGAGAATGCAGATAATCTAATGGAGATTATCCCTCTTTTTGACATAATTACCCCTAATATTCCCGAAGCCCGAGAAATTCTTTCAGATGACATCTCTTCTCCTGAAGAACTTTGCAAAAAAATGGCAAATGTTTTTGGCATACCCGTTTATCTGAAAGGGGGTCATTCCGATGCCAAAATAGATTATTTCTGCAATACAGAAAATGAACTTGTTAAATTTCTACCGGAAAGAATTTTCAAATATGAAGTCCATGGAACCGGGTGTTTCTTTTCAACAGCTCTTCTGGGATATCTTTTGAAGGGATTTAAAATGGAAGAAGCTCTGCTAAAAGCCCGGCAATTGTTATCTTTAGCTTATGAAAAAGCTCTGGATACAGGAAAGGGGAAAAGGTTAATTGCTATAAGAGAAATTTCAGAAAACATTTGAATTAAATTTTTTTGAGTTATATAATTTCAAATGATGGAGAGGAGGTTTTCCCATAATTATCTTCTAATATCTACTATTTCAGTTATCCTCATAGGACTGGCCTCTATCTCCTTTTATCATCTCTCAAGAGCTCCAGGAGCAGAATCCGCTTTCATTTTAAAAAACGGAACATGGGTAATAAAGGCAAATGCGCCTTCCTTAAATCTTAAGAAAGATGATATATTAATAAGTATAAATGGTATATCTGCAGAGCAAATCCGCTCTAATCATCAAATATTCTCAATCTTAAAAGCAGGTGAAAAAGCAATAATAAAAGTTAAAAGAAACGGGAAGATAGTAGAAGTTACACCCCTCATTAACAGAAGATTTAAACTTCCTTTCCTTGCTCTTGTCTTTGTTGTAGCTTTTGTCCTTATTTCCCTTTCCCTTTACATGTGGCTGATAAAACCCTACCAATTTAGAACATTTCTGCTCGGAATCGGTTCAGCATCCCTCGCCATTCTGCTTTTGAACTTTTATCCTTATCTTGACTGGATGAGATACCTCTACTTCCTCGCTCTTTTCCTCTCTCCGGCTGTCTGGATACACATCACCATAAAACACATACCTGATTTATTCATTAGAAAATGGGAAAATTTACCCCTTAAATTTTACGTGTTTTCCCTTTCCGGCTTTGTTTTTACCTCTCTGATAATCACCATGGTAAACCATAACTCAAGAATTTTCATGAAAGGAAAAGATTTCTTTATTTTAATCATGTGGTTATTTGTTTTTGTCTCTGCTCTCCTTTATATTTTTACAGCCTTACTACCATTTATATTACAGGGAATCCAAGGCCTTGGATACGGAGAAAAACTGAGATTTAAATTTCTTGCCTTTAATAATGTTCTGGGAATAATCCCCATCATCCTTGTATTTTACACAATCCCTGAATTGAGCCATGCACCAGATTATCTAAAATCATCGATCTATACGCTGGGAACATTATTTTTATTATTGTTGCCAGCAGGTTATACAGCTCTTGAAATAAGAGAGGAACCTGAATGGTTAGAAGAAGTACTCTCCAAAAGCAGAATTTATATTTTTCTTCTTTTCTTAATTACGGCCTCCTATTTCATACTTGCATATTTAGCTTTAAAACTCATAGGGGAATCGTCCTTTTTTAGAATTTTCCTATATTTTCTGTTTTTTACCCTGGGTATTTTAGTTTTTCCGATAAAAACTTTACTGGAGGAAACATTTAAGAGAACTTCATCATCTCCTGACTATGACTTTCAGGAAGTTATAGAAAAATTCAATAACAAAGTGTTCGCAAGTACTGACCCAGAAAACTTACTGGATTATTTCTTCCAGACAGTCAAAGATATACTAAAACTCAAAGTAGCATTTCTCCTAATGTTTGAATCCCCTGAATACAAAAAAAGAATGGAAGTTTACAATCTATCAATAAAGGTAAAAGAGGGTCTGGAAACAGAAGGAGAAAAGTTAAAGGAATATTCTCCTACATGGGGTGATATAAGGCTTCTCAAGGGAAAGGAAGAATCTGAATTGCTCTCCACGTTAAGCAGGGATGGGATAGACTTTTTACTCTTTATAAAAAGGAAAGATAGGACATGGGGAATATTTGGAGCAGGAACAGGAGAAAGAAAAACTTTTCTGAATCCCAGAGATTTAGCTATGCTGAAAGTTTTAACTGCTAATTTAATTATGGGCCTTGAAGCATTGAAATTTTTAACAGAAGAGGAAGGCGATAAAACATTAAAACTCAAAGAGCTTTTAGAATCCATGGAGGAGGAAAGAAAAAAATTCGAACAGGATGCCTATTCAGACGAGCTTACGGACATTGCCAATAGAAGGTATTTCTTGAAAGCTCTCCAGCACGAAATAGAGAGGTCAAAGCGTTTTGAAGAAAACATAAGTCTTCTAATGATAGATGTTGACAACCTTAAGGATATAAATGATACTTATGGACATCTATGCGGAGACAGAATGCTTAAACATATTGCAAAAACTATTCAAAAGAGGATAAGAAAAATAGATATCCTGGCAAGATATGGAGGAGACGAATTTGCTCTACTCCTGTTGAGAACAGGGAAAAAATGGGCATCAAAAGTGGGGGAAGAAATCAGGTTAAGTGTGAAAAAAACGCGAATAAGGTGGAAAGGACAAACGGTTAAAGCTACAATTAGCATAGGTGTCTACGCAACAAATTTTTCGAAAAATTTACAGGAAACCATCGATTCCTTCCTTGAAAAAGCAGATAAAGCTCTTTATATGGCAAAGAAGGAAGGAAAAAACAAGGTTTTTGTATACAAAGAAACTTTTGTGGACATGGAAGAATTAAGAAACAAAGAAACAGATATTGAAAATTGACAGGTAGAGCCTTCTCTATTGAACTTTTATTTTTAAATATATTAAATCACTTAAAGAGTATCCCTTCTCATGCAAGTTTGCTAAGGAGAGGATAAATTTTATTCTTATAAATATTATCCAGAACATATTCTCTCATTATTTTCCGGAACATCCTCCCCGGAGCAAAAGAAGACATATATTTAATTATTTTCTCCGCTATTTCCTCAGGGGATTCCTGAAAACTGAAGTACATCACATCACTCCCACCGATTTCCCTGAAAGGGGAAATATCCGAACAGACAATCGGAAGTTTTAATAAACCTGCTTCCAGAAGAGGAAGTCCAAATCCTTCCTGTTTACTGGGAATAAAAACCAGGTCAGATATCTGATAAAATTCTTTAACCATCTCTCTGGAAGGAACTACTCTATGACCTCCGGGGAGCCTTAAATCTGTCAAAATAA
>Ga0190334_1000278_pt1 | contig 26616 bp, 24 predicted proteins | sample 48720478_MG_FD_161270 | JGI IMG/M metagenome (GOLD analysis project Ga0190334, IMG submission 161270) | Hydrothermal vent sediment bacterial communities from Southern Trench, Guaymas Basin, Mexico - 4872-04-7-8_MG | ecosystem: Environmental > Aquatic > Marine > Hydrothermal vents > Sediment ... | reverse complement strand
AAGGAAGAACGCCGGAATCGGGGTCCGGAGGTCGAGGGTTCAAATCCCTCCCCCCTGACCACTTCACCTTAGGTGATCTTTTTAGAGCATATTCTTTCAAGCAGTTTCATAGCGATTTCTTCTGCAGAATTTCCTTCGATATGTGGAAGTGTCTTTTCGACAAGCTCTCCAATGATTTGACTGGCATGCTTCTGCACACGTATCTTTCTTTTTTGTACGAGCTTTCCATTGTGTTCCAGAGTGTTCCACGTGTCTTCAATTTCACTGAAAAGACTCTCAATGTTAAATCCGTTAAGTGCGCTGATCTTGACGATCTTCTGTTTGTTTTCCACACTGGACAAAAAGGCTTGGAGTTTTCCATAGAGGAGATCACTTTCTGCAAGATCTGACTTGTTTATGACATACAAATCTGCTATCTCCATGATACCTGCTTTGAACATTTGAATCTCGTCACCAAAACCCGGAGCCAACACCAAGACAACAACATCTGCGACATAAAGAATGTCAGTTTCTGATTGTCCTGTCCCAACTGTTTCGATAAAGACGTAGTCAAAACCGTAAGCTTCAAAAGCCTCGACTGTGTCAAACACCGCCTTGTTGAGTCCACCAAGAGCTCCTCGAGTAGCCATGCTTCGTATAAAAACTGAGTTATCCAGAAAATGTCTACGCATTCGAATTCTGTCGCCTAAAAAAGCACCATTAGAAAAGGGGCTTGATGGATCTACAGCTATTATTGCCACCTTTTTATTTCTTTCGCGAGCTACTCTGGTCAACTGATCTACAGCGCAGCTTTTACCCACTCCGGGACTACCCGTAAATCCTATTACCTTTGCCCTGCCCTTTGGTAGCCGCTTCAGCACTTTTCTACCCTCATCGGGATTGTTTTCTAACAATGTTATGAGTTTTGCGAGCTCTTTATGATTCACTACTGTTCAACACTCCTTGTTCCGTGCAATGTAACGTCTCCTTTACCTTTTCAATTATTGTTGAAAGCGGGGTTCCCGGACCAAAAACCATCTTTATACCCATCTGCTTCAAAACCTTGGTATCATCGCTTGGTATTATTCCTCCCACAAAGATGGGAATATGGTCAATTCTTTCTTCCTTAGCCAGTTGAAGAATCCTGTCACAGAGTTTTAAATGGGCACCTGAAAGGATAGACAATCCAATCAAGTCGACATCCTCTTGTAGTGCTGTCTTCACTATTTGTTCCGGAGTCTGTCTTAGGCCAGTGTATATAACTTCAAAGCCGGAATCTCTGAGCGCATGGGCCACGACTTTTGCTCCACGGTCGTGACCGTCGAGACCCGGTTTGGCTATGAGAATCCTGTGCTTTTTCATATAATAATCACCTCCAAGACATTAGAATCCATGTGTATCTGTGTACTCTCCAAAGACTTCTCGAAGGGTATCCGAGATTTCCCCCAGCGTTGCATAGGACTTCACCGCATCTATTACAAAAGGTACGATGTTTCGGTTTTCCTTCGCAGCTTGCTTCAGATCTCTAAGTGAACTCCGAACTGCATTGTTGTCTCTTGAGCTTTTCAACTCTCTCAAGGTGTTAATCTGTCTTTGCTCTATTTCTGGATCTATCTTGAGTACCTGCTTGTGTTCTTCTGCCTCCTGAATCTGAAATTCATTCACGCCCACGATGATATCCTCTTTGTTCTCGACCGCCAACTGTTTTTCGTATGCGCTCTTGTGGATTTCTTTTTGAACGTAGCCGAGTTCAATGGCTTTGATCATTCCACCCATGGAATCTATTTTTTTTAGGTACTCGTTCGCCTGCTCTTCGATATCATTTGTCATACGCTCAATTGTGAAGGAACCAGCCAGTGGATCTATCGTGTCGGCGACTTTCGTTTCATAGGCAATTATCTGCTGGGTCCTGAGGGCTATTCTCACAGATTCCTCAGTTGGTAACCCAAGTGCCTCATCGTAGGAGTTGGTATGAAGAGATTGCGTTCCACCAAGAACAGCCGATAACGCTTGAAGAGCCACTCGCACTACATTGTTGAGTGGCTGCTGTGCCGTTAATGTGCAACCTCCCGTTTGAGTGTGAAATCTCAACATCATCGCCTTGGGGTCTGTCACTTTGAATCTTTCCTTCATAATCCTTGCCCACATGCGGCGCGCTGCGCGGAATTTCGCTATTTCCTCGAGAAAATCACTGTGCGCCGCAAAGAAGAAAGACAGTTGCCTTCCAAACTTATTCGGATCCAAACCTGCACTGGTAGCAGCTTCCACATAAGCAATTCCATCTGCAAGAGTGAAAGCCACTTCTTGAACTGCTGTGGAACCAGCTTCTCTTATGTGATAACCGCTGATACTAATCGTGTTCCACTTGGGTAGTTTCTTCGAGCAGTATTCGAAAATGTCAGTGATTATCTTCATGGAAGGTTTTGGTGGGAATATGTACGTCCCACGAGCTATGTATTCTTTGAGAACATCGTTCTGAATGGTCCCACGCAACTGTTCACTGGGTATTCCTAACCGTTCTGCGAGTGTTACGTACATCGAGATGAGTATCACCGCAGTCGAATTGATAGTCATTGATGTGCTTACCTTATCAAGAGGAATTCCGTCAAAGAGCGTTTCCATATCTTTCAAAGAATCAACGGCTACACCAACACGTCCCACTTCTCCCTCAGCGAGTGGATGATCTGAATCATAGCCCATCTGTGTTGGAAGATCGAACGCCACGGACAGTCCTGTTTGACCTTGTGCCAGGAGATACTTGTATCGCTGGTTTGATTCTTTGGCAGACCCGAAACCGGCGTACTGGCGCATTGTCCAAAGCCTGCCTCTGTACATTGTGTGACGAACTCCCCTTGTATAGGGAAACATTCCCGGAAATCCGATATCTTCCAGGTAATTTGTTTGCTGTATATCGAGTGGGGTATAGAGACGCTTCTGTTCTGTTCCAGAGGCTGTTTTGAAATGGGCTTTACGCTCAGGGTATCTTGAGATTTGCTTATCCACTTCTTCGGTCCATCTTTTCAACTCGCTCGATATTCTTCCAAGTTCTTGTTGATCAAACACAGCTTCACCTCCATACATCAGCCAGCAAAAAAGAGCAGCAACCGAGAAAATCTGGCTGAGTTTTTTCGACAGGCTTAACTATTATATCTGCATACTGACTGACCATATCCTGCAATTTCTTCCTATAAGAGCCCTTAGGCTGCATACAACCTAAAGCCACTTTTGAAAATCTATTTGAGGCGTATTTGAAGATCATTTTTACTTCTTCCAGCTCAGGAGGAGGACAGTTTTCAAAAGCCGTCCCCTGGGTAGGTATGAAAACATTGAGTACAACACGATCAAAGTAGTTGCTCAGCATCTTGAGTGATTGAAATTCGTGGGTGATCTTTCCACATAGAATGCCTACTGTTATGTGAGGTACAGCCGGAACACTGAGACTCTTGATCATCGATATTTGCATAGTGGGGTCTCTCCTCAGCGAATACACCTGTTCAAGAATCTGGCTGTTACCAAAAAAGTCAAAAGAAATGACATCGGCCACTTTTTCTATCTCTTGAACAGGTCTTTGAGGAAATCCTATGTGAAAGTTGTACTTGAGCTGATATTTTCTTTTCAGTTCGTCAAACAGATCCATATGGGGTGAAAAGGGAATCTCTCCATTTTTCAAGACTCCTCCACTTATCAGGAAAGACGTTGCCCCTTTTGAAGCAAGAACTTTCATGTCTTCAATGCTTTTCATGTGTGACAAATAGTGAGCATCACAGTGCTTGCACTTAAGAGAACAAATTGATCCGGTTACAGATACGGGAATGGTTGCAATGGGATCGACAAATTTCAAAAACATCACCAAGGGAATCTTATCACTATTTCACTCCATTGTGTGTACTTTGCCTTTCTATGGTATCATTTCATAGGTACATTCTGCAAGGAGAGAACCTGATGGACAATCCTTTTTTAAGCATTTGTAGCAAAGACTTTTTGCCAATGGCTCTGTATAAAGATCAAGTGGAGATTTTTCATAACGATCTTTTCTCCGCTGAGATTTCAGCAAGAGGGCGGCCTTTTCTGAAACTCGTTGGTGAAGTTGTAAAAAGGGCATCTCGGCAATTGGGAAAATCTTACACCGCAAAACTTTCAAAATGTGATGTATATGAAGAGATAGCTTGTTTTTCCATGAAGAATGACAGTGTCTTCTTGCTCGTTGTACTTATTCCCAACAAAGGTTTGGTCAGGAATGCTTCTACTCTGTTGAAAGGTGTGAGCACATCTTTTGTGATGGTGTTTTCAAAAGAAGCTGAGATTCTGTTCTGCAGCAAAAGTAATATTTTGGACCTTCAGTCGAGTGATCCGCAACTCTGGAAGGACATAGTGAAAGTTGCATTGCAAACCATCGACACCGGATCTGTGAACATTAAAAATGTGAAAATAAAAGGGCGCAGTTTTAGAATTGTTTCCACGCCTTCAGATGGGAACGCTCTGCTGTTTTTTGAAGACATTACCGAAGAGAAAAAATTTCAAAAGATGCTTGATGATTATCGAAAGATAGCCACCAGCCTGTCTCTTATTGAGCTCACAATGAATCAGGTTAAAGAGGGAAGTTGGGAAGTAGAAAAGCTCGGACAAAGCATCTTCGAGGCTACAACGCGGATAACACCAGTAGATGCCTTCTATCTTGTGATGCTGAATGGAGAAGAGCTCGTGATCAGATTCGGATATGCCGAGGGACAGACGATTACTGGATACTCTTTTCCAAGAGGATTTAGAGGTTTTTCTAACTACGTTTTGGATATGGGTAAGACGATATATATAGGTGACACCAAGAATTTTAGTGCGCCACCTTACAAGGCCATATCAATCTTTCCCGGAGAGGAGAATACCTCTTGGAGTTATCTGGGAATTCCTCTGAAGGTTGAAGGAAATTTTGTGGGAGTATTGTCTTTTCAGAAGAAGAAGCCCCATGCCTTTTCGCCCTTGCACATATCCCTTTTTGAAATTCTGGCAAGGGAAGTAGAAGTGGGGTTTTTTGTCAAGCATATTCTTGAAGAACTCAGTGCTGAACGAAATCGCTTCCGCGAACTTGCTGTAAAAGATTTTCTCACTCATTGCTACAGTAGAAGGTATCTCCACGAATTTCTTGAAAAAATGGCCAGTTTGCTGGAAAGACAAAAGGGAAAGATCGCATTCCTGATGGTAGATGTCAATGATTTCAAAGCGATAAACGATCGTTATGGCCACAGAGTGGGAGATATTGTGCTTCAGAAAGTTGCAGATGTACTCATGAAGAGTGTTAGAAAAATGGATATTGTGGTTAGATTTGGAGGAGACGAGTTTATCGTTGTACTTCCAAAAGCGGGAGCTAAGGAAGCCAGACAGGTTGCAAAACGCTTTGAGAAAAATTTAGCACAGAGTAAGGTAGAAGTGCTGGATGAACCTTTGAGCGTTTCATGGGGTATATCCGTTTTTGATGGAAAAGAAAACATTGAAGCCGTCATAGACAAAGCTGACAAGGCGATGTACAGGATGAAAGACATGTACAGAAAAGGGAGGTCGCAGAAATGAAGGTATTTGTTTCAATGGACCTTGAGGGACTTGCAGGAATTGCAAGCTGGTCAGAGGTAGCGCCGAAAATATCCAAGGAAGTGGCAGAGTTAGTGGAAGAGCATGTGAAAGCTGTACTTCGTGGTATAGAAGAATCAGGCGTGTCTGTGGACCAGGTGCTAATAGCCGATTCACATGCTGCAGGTGATAACATACCGTATGCAATTACAAGAGATTGTACGAATGTTAGTGTCGTTCGCGGGGCGTTGCGTAGAAATTACATGATGTCTGGGCTTGACGGTTCATTTGATCGTGTGATTTTCCTTGGATATCATGCTGGTGTTGGAACATTGAATGCAGTTATGGATCACACGTATTCAGGTTCAATCGTCCAAAATATTTGGATAAACAACATGAAAATGAACGAAGCGCTCATAAATGCGGGATTTGCAGGACACTTTGATGTGCCTTTGGCTCTCGTTGTGGGAGATTCGTCTTTGAAGCGAGAACTGGAAGATGCCGGGTTAAATTCCCTTCACTACGTCGTCACCAAGGAAGGTTTAAGTCGGTATGCTGCGGTGATGAAACCGTTAAGGGTAGTTCTTGAGGAAATAAGGGCAGAAACAGCTTTGTCTATGAAACGCTCTCGATCCGAACTGCCGGTTGTGAAGTACGAGACGCCAGTTCAGCTTAAAATGGAGCTGAAAGACACCTCCTTTGCGGACGGCATGTCTTTAATGCCCGGTGTAAAGAGGTTAGATGGAAGAACGATAGTTTTCGAAAGTGATGACTACGAGGTTGTTTTCAACGCACTTCTTGCTGCTCTGTATATAGGTTATTCTATAAAGGGTATGAAGTAAGTACTTTCAAGGAAGATGGGGCATAATGATAAGAATCCTCATTCCATCCTCTCTGTCACAGACAGAAAGGATGCCTGAGACACTTGAAAGGCTCTTTGTGGAAACGTACGAAACACCTGAGGATTACGAAGAGAAATTGATTTCAGAGATATGGGATGTTGTTTTCGGGGAAAGTCAAAGTGATTGCCCTTACACGCTTTTTGTGACATCTCCCGAAGCTCTTTCTATGGCAATTAAATTGGTTGATACTACACGACGGTACGAAGAAATTCACAAGCAGCTTGCGGTGATTGATACCGCAGAATTGCAAGGAGCGTGTGTTCTGAAGTTCTTGAAACAGTTGAAAGATTTTGCCTATGACCAGAAAGATTGCTTCTGTCTTGTCGCTGAGAGAGGCATTGAAGTTGAGGCTTATATCGCTTATATCTCTGGTGCAAGGTACAAAAGGATTAAGTCGAACAAATCAAACTGCAAAGCTTTTAAAGCCTTTGTGGGGGATCACGTTCTGACGGTTTATGTTGCGTTGGAAAAGGTAGATTTAGTTCCTTTTCTCAATATACCTCCCCTGAGAGAGAGAAGAAGTGATATTCCTTACATAATTGATTGGCTGCTTTCTTCAATTCATCAAAAATACAAAGGGTTGAAGATGCGCTTTCCTGATGATCAGGATCTCAGCGCTTTTATGAATTATTCATGGCCGGGTAACACTCAGGAACTCGCTCAAGCGGTATACAAATATGCATCTGGGGAGAATTTACTGAACATTTTGATGGACGTGGAAATAGGTAGCGAGAACGCCGCCATTTCCAACATGAGAGAGTATGTTAACAGCACAGTGTGCAGAATAGAGAAAGAACTCATCACAAAAGCCTTGCGGGCCTCTGATTGGAATAGAAAAAAGGCATCCGCGATGCTCGGCATAAACTACAAAACGTTTTGCTATAAAATCAAAAAACACGGCATAAAGAGACGTTAGAGATGCATGTTTGCGAAGTGCAACAGCTCGCTTTCGATGAAGTTGTCTATTTCTCCGTCTAAAACGGCTTGAAAATTACCGGTTTCAACGTTTGTTCTGTGATCTTTCACCATTGTGTACGGATGGAGTACATATGATCTTATTTGATTACCCCATGATATATCTTTGAGCTCTCCCTGTATTTCGTCAAGTTTTTCCCTTCTTTTCTGAAGCTCAAGCTGATAAAGTCTGGCTCTCAACACACTCATAGCCCGGGCCTTGTTTTGATGCTGTGATCGTTCACTCTGACATGAGACGACGATCCCGGTTGGGAGGTGAGTTATTCTTACGGCGGAATCAGTTCTGTTCACATATTGACCTCCGTGTCCTGAGGCTCTAAAGGTATCTATTCTCAAATCTTCGGGTCGAATATCAACGCTCACATCATCACTTATCTCTGGAATAACGTTGACAGAAGCAAAAGAGGTGTGTCTGCGTCTTGAAGCGTCAAAGGGCGATATTCTTACAAGCCGGTGCACACCGCGCTCGTGTTTCAGATTTCCATAAGCATATTCACCCTTGACAAGCACCGTCACACTTTTTACTCCGGCTTCCTCACCCGGTTGATATTCTATTATTTCCGTTTGGTAACCATTTTTTTCAGCCCAGCGGAGGTACATTCTGAGCAACATTTGTGCCCAATCGTGGGATTCGGTCCCCCCGGCACCTGGATGTATGGATAGATATGCGTTGTTGGAGTCTAGTGGGTCGTTCAAAATCATGTCGAGCTGAAATGTTTTCAACTTCTTCTCTATTTCTGAAACAAGTTGCTCCACGCTTTCCACCATTTCCGGATCATTCTCGGAAAGCTCAAGTCCAATTTCTATGTCTTCAAATTTGCTTTCTATTTCCTTAATTTCACCGCTGATCTTTTTTATTCTCTGAACCTTTCTGGAAATTTCACTGGCCTTTTTCTGATCACTCCATGTGTTGGGATCGGACATAATCTTCTCATACGCTGCCAGTTTTTCTTGTTGCTCTTCAGCGTTAAAGAGTTGCTTCATATTTTCAAATTTTTTTCTGAGATCGTCGATCTTAACACGCGTTTCGTATGCTAACACTTATCATACCTCCATTCATCTCTTGATCTTGAATCTCTTCTTTGCTTTTTCTCTTTTCTCCGTTTTTCTTCTTTGAGATCTGTTCACTATATCGAATTCCTCATGGATACTCTTTGCGTTTTCAATTTCTCTCTTGGCTTCCTTTTCAACTTTTTCTCTGTCTATTCGCACTATTCTCAACATCCATATTGCGATTGTCTCGTTTATTTTGCGCATCATTTCATCGAACATCGCGTAGGTTTCACGTTTGAATTCCAATATTGGATCTTTCTGCCCATAGGCTCGGAGATTGACGGCTTCCTTAACGTGTTCCACCTCTTCAAGATACTGTCTCCAGTTTTCATCTATGGCTCTTAGAGATACAAAACGCACGAATCTATTGTATTCTTCACCTATCTCCTTCTGTTTCTGCCGATAACCTTCCCACAACTTGTTCTTGATGTGGGATTTTATACTTTCTGCATCGTCGAAAGTCTTACCATCGAAATCTGAGATCTCCTTAGGGAAAACCGATAGAGAACCTTTTAAACCATCAATGTTCCAGTCATGATTGGAACAAAACTCTTCTACGCGTCTTGAGGCTACATCGTCTATGATTTCTTCAAGATATTCGTCTAAATCTTCGTGCGATAGGATCCAGTCTCGGAGTGAATAAATAGAATTTCGCTGCTTGTCTAACACAGTGTCCATTTCCATGAGATGTTTTCTTATCGCGAAATTTATCCCTTCGACTTTCTTTTGAACAGTTTCTACCAACCTTGTCAAAAGGGGGTGTTCTATTGGTTCGCCGCGCTCTATTTTTAAAATGTTCATAACCTTCTTCAATTGCTCTCCTCCGAAAATTCTCAGCAGATCGTCTTCGAGAGAAAGGTAAAATCTTGACTCGCCAGGGTCGCCCTGCCTTCCAGACCTTCCTCTTAGCTGATTGTCTATGCGTCTGCTCTCATGGCGTTCAGTTCCAATGATGCACAAGCCTCCAAGTTCGGCTACGCCTGGTCCAAGCTTGATGTCAGTGCCTCTACCTGCCATGTTTGTAGCAATGGTGACGGCTCCCTTTTGCCCCGCTTGAGCGACTATTTCTGCTTCTTTTTCATGGTACTTCGCATTTAAAACTTGATGAGGGATCTGTGCTTTTCTAAGAAGAGTGCTCAAATGTTCGCTTTTCTCAATCGAAGTTGTACCTATAAGAACAGGTTGACCTTTGGCAAATCTTTTCTTAACGTCGGCAACAACCGCTTCGTATTTCTCCTGCCGAGTTCTGTATATAAGATCATCGTGATCTTTTCGTATCATTGGTTTGTTGGTTGGAATCACAACAACTTCCATGTCATAAAGTTGTCTAAACTCTTCTTCTTCGGTTTTTGCAGTTCCAGTCATCCCGGCAAGTTTTTCATACATTCGAAAAAAGTTTTGAAAAGTGATTGTCGCATAGGTCAGCGATTCCTCCCGGATCCTGACTCCTTCTTTTGCTTCAATTGCCTGGTGAAGGCCTCCGCTGTATCTTCTTCCGGGAAGAAGTCTACCAGTGAACTCGTCAACTATTATGATCTCGCCATTCATAACAACGTAGTCAACATCTTTTTTGTAAAGGTGCAGCGCTTTCAAGGCGTTCAAGATGTGGAAGACGTTGTTCACACTTCCGGGATCATATAGATTTTCAACTCCTATGATTTTTTCAAGCTTTTTGGATCCTTCCTCTGTCAGGATAACGGTGCGGGATTTCTCGTCTATCGTGAAATCGACTTCCTTTGAGAGTCTTTTTGCTATTGAAGCAAATTTTCTGTATAACGAGGCGCTTTCTCGGGAAGGTCCTGATATTATCAACGGCGTGCGAGCTTCATCAATGAGAATGCTGTCTACTTCGTCTATTATGGCATAGAAATGGCCCCGTTGTACCTTTTCCTTCAGATCTAAAACAAGATTGTCTCTCAAGTAATCAAAACCGAACTCATTGTTCGTTCCATAAGTAATATCGCACGCGTAAGCTTCTCTTCTGGTGATTTCAGTTAATTCGACACTGTAAGCTTTCACAGCTTCTTGATTTCTGGCATCATCTGGCAGAATCTCATCAAAGAAATCCTGTGGCCACACGCACAGATTTTTTTCAATGGCGTCAAGGGCTGCGGTTTCGTCTTTGAACACTACTTCATAGGATTTTCCCAAGGGGTTTATCACGCCAACTCTGAGTCCTAAAAACAGGTAAATAGGCCCCATCCACAAAGCATCTCTGCGTGCCAAATAATCATTAACTGTTACCAAATGGGCACCTTTACCTCTCAATGCATTGAAAAAGAGTGGCATGGTTGCGGCAAGAGTTTTCCCTTCTCCAGTTTTCATTTCTGCTACTTTGCCGTCATCGAGGGCGAGCCCTCCAATCACTTGAACATCAAACGGGTACATTCCCAACACTCGGCGAGAAACTTCTCTTACAAGTGCAAAAGATTCTGCAAGCGACGGCTCTTGCTCTTTCAGTTTGTTAGACATGAGCCTAAGCTGATTGTTTGGCATAGTGCGAAGCTCTTTTTCCTTTTCCTTTATCTTTGCCAGAACTTTATTGTATTTCTTCAGAAGCGCTTTGTTTCTGTCAAAAAGCTTAAATTTCATCACATTACCTCCAGGTAATACACAAAGCCGCTATCACTCGCAGTTTGTATTAGAAGAAGTCTACTGTTTGCCTTGATGCCAAGCATTCTTTCGATGACAGTACCCAGGTCAACGTATGTTCTCATGACATCATGCTCAGGGGCATTGCGAGAAATGTACACATAAGCTGTATCGTCTTTAAGCTTCCTTTTTTCGGAAAGCCTGAGGTAATCGGCTCTTGATAGATTTGTCATTACAAAATCTTCCCCGTTTCTGAAAAAACTGATCTGGTCGGAATTTGTCGGCATGCGCCATTCTCCGTCGCCAAAGTCACGCGCGCCGTATTTTCTGATGAGAGCGATAGGATCTGCTCCCTTCTTCAATTTGAATATAGCTGCAAACCTTATCTCAGAAGCAGCCCCTACATCTCCTGTGAGGTGAACTCTTCCCTCACTTTGTTGCAAAATAGCAGACACGATTTCGTAGATCTTTTTAATTTCTTCGCTCGCTCCACGAAACCATGAGGCTATTTCCTGAGCAAGATCCGAGGGCCCTGAAGCGGTAGCTGAAAACACAAAGCTACCGATAAAGGGCTTTGAGAGCATTGTTCTTACCGAAGAAACGTATTTTTCTGTTTCACCACTGTTTTCCAACACCTGCTCTATCTCGAATTGAAGGGTTTCACCATTCAATGTTCCTGTGATTTCAACATAACGAGTTCTGATGTTTGCTGTGTTGAAATTGATATTCAGTTCTGCCCCAAAAGAATCTCCTTTAAAAAAAGCACTGATCCAACTTGCATTGGCTTCTGCATTTGCCACAACAGGGTATTCAGAACTCAGGCGTTCTTCTGGATTTTCATAGCTGCTGATCGCGATGTTGATCCCATTTTTGCTCCCGCTCAACAGCAGAAAATTCTCATAGGGCATGGCAAAGATGGCGACATCTGTATCCTGTAGCACCCAAATCTCGCCGTTTTTCACAAGTTTCAAATTTGTTATACCAGCGAGAAAATGTACAAGTGCTTCAGGCTCATCAGTTTTTAGAACAAGCAGGGAGTTGAGACCAAGATTTCTAAGAAGTTCTATATAGTAGTTCATATCCAGAGAAAAAAGCTGGTCAGGCACAAATGTCAAACCCTTTGCGGCGAAGAGTATATCTTGTGAAAGGGCGTCCAAGAAGACTCTTGAGTCCACACCAGAAGTATAAGATACATTCTCTATGTAAGACTTAAAGACTGATTCGAGTCCCATTCCGTTGTCACTGAGAAGAAAACTGAAAAGTGGAACCTCAAGCAACTGCGGATAGAAGAGACCGTTTCCCTTGAAGAAAACAAAGAAATCATAGTCTTTTGGTACAAAATCCACTTCGCTGGCAAAAAGCGTAAGGCTTGCCAAAGCTATTATGCAAGCTAAAGTCACTTTTCTCACAAAAGCTCACCTCTGTGCATCTTTCTGGCGGCATTAATCACTTCTATGACTTTTTCCTCAGTGATGATGTTCAATTCATGAGATGAAGAAAGATGAAGGAAATATTCAAAATTTCCATTGGCTCCAGGTAGATCAGATGTAACAATGTTGCAAGCGTTCAAACCGTTTTGCAAAGCTTCAAAGACAACTGACATTATAGCTTCTCTATGTTTGGAAAAGTCTTGTACCAATCCATGATGCAAATATTCTGGCCCAACTTCGAATTGTGGTTTAACGAGTACAAGTGCATTACCATCGCTTTTCAAGATCGAGCGAATTGCGGGTAAAACTTTAACAACCGATATGAAAGAAACATCGCACAGAACAATATCAACCCTCTCACCAAGAAGATTCCTTGACAGATAACGAGCATTAACCCTTTCCAAAACTACCACTCTTTTGTCTTTTCGGATCTCATCTGCTAACTGACCCTTTCCCACATCCACGGCATAAATCTTTCTTGCGCCATGCATTAGTGCAACCTGGGTAAATCCACCTGTTGAAGCCCCAATATCACAAACCGTTCTTGACTCAAAGACGATGGATAGTTTTTTCAAAGCATGCTCCAACTTCTCAGCCGCCCTGTTCACATATTTTCTTCTCTCTACACTTATATCGCAATTGCGATTTATCAAAGTACCGGGCTTAACGTGAACTTTTCCGTTTATTTTGACTCGCCCAAGCTTAATGATATCACGAGCTTGGGAACGAGTCCTGCAAAAACCCTTTTCGACGAGAAGTTTATCCAGGCGACTTTTCATTTTGGAATCACCCAGCATCCTTTATCTGTTTTAACCACAACACACCTGCTGAGATTTCTCACCTTTTGAACGTTGTGGAATACGTGCACCTGATCTGTGTAGACAGTAACTTCATCACTTCGAATCAAGACACAAACATCATTGTATCTTATGAAGTGCCCTTCCTCATCGTCGGTCAGATAAATAACTCCATTAGGCGTAACTCCAAAATCCCGGCATTCGCGCTCACCAATGGTTTCTCCTTCAAAGTTGATCATCACAAGGCCATTATCAATTCCAACATACACTTTATCCTCAAAAACGCCTATTCCCCACGCTCTTGGAATGAACTTTTTCCACAGTAATTTTCGGTTTTTCAGATCAATGAGTCTGACGTAACTTGAAAGGTCCAAAATAAAAAGGTAATCATTCTGTGCACACCATTCGAGGATGGGACCTGAAACTTTCATCTGCCAGGCGAAACTGAATGGTGATATCATTCCATTGGAGAAAATCATGTAGCCGTCATATATTCCACAAACACTCGCTTTTCGATCTAATCTGCCATCGGAAACCGATACGGTGTATGGTACAGCTTCTTCTTGCACAAGATCGTATGGCTCCTGCGAAATGCACGATATTTTTCCATCGGGATATCTCAATGCCCCCTGTTTATAAACAACAAACTGATCGTCATAACAGTACACCATGTCGGCATTGTCAAAATAAAAAGGTGTTAGTTCCATATTCATGTTTTTTGAAACATAGATTGTGTTGCCTGTAAAAGTGTAGAAACCTTCTGGAAGATACCTTACAGAGTCCCCTATTTTCACGGTAAAATATTTCTGTTCAAACTCGAAGGTGACTGGCTTGTTGGGTTTCTCGATAACTTCCGTCTTTATACTCTCGCCGATATGAACCAGAAAGCCAAAGTTCGGTTTTTCAATTTCACCGAAAACGCGTTCGAGAAACGTTTGAATTTCACGAGTTATCTGATCAGTCGTGCAAAGAGATTCACTGTTCTCGTAAGTTTCACCGTTGCAGGATATGGAAATATACGTAAGATCTCCACTGACTCTCAATTTCACGAGCATTATGATATCACCAATACCCTGAATTACCCCGCTGTGAGCCAATGCCTGATCCACGTCAGTTCTGTATTCCTCAGGGCCGTTGTATATGAGGGTAACCACGGGAAGCTGAAGCCACTCGTTGATTATATTTGTATAATTTTCCGGATCCTCAGTTCCCAGGTAGTAGATAACCCCTTTGTCTTCGTATATCAGAACTTCATTGTTTAAAAAGTTTATCACCCGCTCATCTGCGAAGCCGATCAAAATTCCACAGAATACAAGTACAACCCATGTGGCGGTGCTGTAGCAGCGGCTTCGGATCTGTCTTTCTTCAGAAGTATTTCCTTTACTCTTTTCGGCTCCCATTCACCCACTCCCACCTTGATCAAGGTTCCAACGATATTTCTAACCATTCTTCTAAGAAACGAGATGCCCTCGATTCTCGTTAAAATGATACTGCTCCTCAATCGAATGATTCTGATGCGATATATTGTTCTCACATTGCTTCTATTATCCTGTGCTTCTCGCTTTTTGAACGATGTGAAATCATGTTCTCCTTCAAGAAAAAGAGCGGCCTGCCGCATTCTTGAAATGTCAATTTCGTATGGAAACCACCAAGCGTATTTTCTGATAAAGATATTTGTTTGAGGGCTGTTGTGAATATAGTAATGATATATGCGTCTCTTTGCTTGAAATCGAGGATGAAAATTGCTTGCAACGGGCAAAACTTTTCTCACGTAAACATCGCTTGGTAAATTGGCATTGAGAGCGTTTTTCATCGATTCACTGTCAATATCAATTGGGCAATTGAAGGCGACGACCTGCCCATAAGCGTGGACTCCTGTGTCAGTTCGTCCCGCAGCCACTACAGTGGTTTCTTGCTTGAAGATTTGCTTGAGTGCATTCTCCAAAGTTCCCTGTACTGTTCTCAAGTCCTTTTGAATCTGATAACCGTAGAAGTCCGATCCGTCGTAAGAAACAACAGCCATGAATCTTTTCATTTTTATAAGTCCCCCTGAAGAGTTTTCTAACAAGACAGAGAGGGACTGTAAGCCGGATTCTGTCGAGGGTGATCATCTATCTGAGAAAGAGCGTTTCCGCCCTTCTCAAGCGGCCTACCCGGGGGATAGAGCGGGACCACTCACCCCTGCTTGGCCTTGCTCCGGGTGGGGTTTACCAAGCCATTGGGTTACCCCAATGCTGGTGAGCTCTTACCTCACCTTTCCACCCTTGCCCTGGAGAGGGCGGTTTCCTTTTCTATGGCACTATCCAAGGATCACTCCTTCTGGGTGTTACCCAGCACCCCGCCCTTGGAGTCCGGACTTTCCTCGGGAAAAAATCCCGCGATCACCCGTCCCTCTCTGCCTCCTATAGTTTTGAAAAGCCTGAAAAGAGTTCTCCGACTTCGACGAGTCTCCCGTTCAGTGCTGAAAGAAACGTTATTCTTTTCTTGGAGGGAAATTGTATATCACTGACCAACACACTTCCTTTGCCACCAGTGGCAATCCAGGCTCCGTTTCTATCAATGTGCAGAATCTTACCTGGTTTGTGTTTTTCGTTAGCGTGTGCTATTTTTTTTACCCCATATATCTTAACACGCTGACCTTCGTACATCGTGACTGCACCTGGAACAGAATCGTAAGCCCTTATCTTGTTTTTAACAGCAGAAGCAGTTGCCGAGAAATCTATCCACAAATCGTGAGCTTTTATCTTAGGAGCATACGTGGCTTCCGCATCGTTTTGGTGCCGTGCATCTAAAGATGGGAATTCTCTTAGAAATTTCACTAAGAGAATCCGACCATATTCCATGAGCTTTTGATAAAGCTCATCAAATGTTTCGTATGGACCGATTTGGATTTCCTGTTGAATGTATATTGGTCCACTGTCAAGGTGCTCGTTGAGTTTGTATATCGTCAGCCCAGTTAGCGATTCACCGTTTTCCAGAACACGATTTATAGGAGAAGCACCACGATATTTTGGTAATAAGGAGGGGTGAAGATTGAAAAATCCCAAAGGCACAGAATCAAGAACGTTTCTCGTGATCAATTGGCCATAGGCAACAACTATCGCCATATCGGGTTTTTCTGTCAAAAAATCAAGATCAACCAGTTTTTTCGGCTGAAACACTGGGATACGGTACTTTTGTGCAACCACTTTCACAGGTGGAGAAATCATTCTTCGTCCCCTGCCAGAGCGCTTATCAGGTCTGGTAATTACACCAAGAATATCGAAACCACATTCTACAAGTTTTTCAAGATGGGCAGCAGCGAATTCAGGAGTTCCCAGAAACAGAAGTTTCACTTGCGATTTGCCTCCCTGATAATGCTGATCAGCTTCTCTCTGATTGCGATTCGCCGATTTGGAGCAATGCGATCTATAAAAAGCACTCCATCAAGATGGTCATACTCGTGCTGAATCACACGAGCGGTGTAACCTGAAAACTGCTTCTTTGCGACATTACCCTTGAAATCTAAATATTCAACTACTATAGAATTGCTACGCTCAACATCTTCGAAAACATCAGGTATGCTCAGACATCCTTCTTCACCCATGTTAGTATCCTCGCTACGCCAGAGGATTTTGGGATTTATGAAAGCCATCGGCTTACCGTCATCTATGACGAATATTCTGAGTGAAACGCCGATCTGAGGGGCGGCAAGCCCAACGCCATCTTCTGAGTACATTATTTGAAAGAGCTCCTCAACAATGCTCTCTACATTTTTATTTAACGCCTCTACCTCTTTTGACCGCCTTCTGAGGACAGGATCTCCCAGAAGCCTTATTTTCCTCAACTGCTATCGCCTCCTCATAGTTTTGAGCACGTTTTCTTCTGTGAGAAACACGCTGATAGGTGTAACAGACGCATATCCTTGATTAACTACTCTGTAGTCAGCTTCAGGATCGCTGTCATCTTCGACAACGTCTCCGTACAGCCAGTAATATGTTTTTCCTGAAGGGTCTCTTCGAGATTCAAATCTATCTGCAAAACGTCGCTTACTCTGTCTGGCTGCGCGCCATCCCTTTATTTTTCCCTCAGGAATGTTGATGTTCAGAGCGCAGAAAGCCGGCAGCATGTTGAAATCGAATTCCGCAATGAATTTATTCACAAATTCCGCGGCTTGTTCAATGTTAAAACTCTCGCTGATTGGTCCAGATACCGCAACTGATGGTATCCCAAGTAAAACACCCTCTAAAGCTCCGGAAACCGTTCCGGAGTAGATGATATCTGTGCCCAAGTTGAAACCACGATTTATCCCACTTATAACCAAGTCTACAGCCCCATTTGAAAGGACCTCTACACCGAGTTTGACACAATCTGCAGGTGTCCCAGTGGTTGCAAAAACTGGGAATACTCTTGAAAGTGCCACTCTCTTGACCCATAAAGGCATTCGTATCGTGATCGCGTGTCCCGTCGCACTCTGCTCGGATTCGGGCGCCACAACTAAGACTTCGTGTTTTTTAGAAAGAACTTCTGCAAGCACTAACAAGCTGCGCGATGTAACTCCATCATCATTTGTTATGAGAATCCTCACTTGCTCACCTCTGTTATTATTAATAATATCATGGTACGGTGGCCATACTTTAAAAAGATGTGCGAAAATGGAAATAACCCGGAAATTTCTTGATGTGAGGTGATGAGATTATGGGATTTGCTCTGTTTTTAATTTTCGTGGGCCTTATGATTTTGCTCAGCTCTCTGGGGTTGATGTCTTTGACATTTGGTCGGGTTGTTAGTGTGTTTTTCGCAATATTCTTTGCGTTTTCTGGATTGAAGAGTATCTTTAAAAGGGGCTTTCCTTCAGGACTTGTCTCTATTTCTCTTGCTGTGATCCTGATACTCTACGCCTTTGACATTGTCACCCTTGGATTTTGGAAAATCGTTGGAATCCTCATCGCTGTGTTTTTCATTGAGATCGGTTTGAGAATACTGACTAAGGGTTCTACACATTTCTCTCATTGGGAGGATTTCTTTTGAGGAAGTGAGCAAATGGCGGCGGAACGCTTTGATGTCATTGTAATTGGTGCAGGGCATGCCGGAGTAGAGGCGGCTCTGGTGTGTTCCAAACTTGGATTCAAAACAGCGCTTCTTACATCGAACCTCGATACAATCGCATGGGCTCCGTGTAATCCAGCAATTGGGGGTCCTGCAAAGGGCATAGTGGTCAGAGAAATAGATGCCCTTGGAGGAGAAATGGCGAAGACCACCGATGAAACTATGATAAATGTCAGGATGCTCAACACGAGCAAAGGCATGGCAGTGCGAGCGCTCAGAGCCCAAATTGACAAAATAGCTTACAGCCAGCTTATGAAAAAGAAATTGGAGTCTTCAGAAAATTTGTATCTGAGGTATTCTCAGGTTGAGAAGATAAACGCATCTCGAGGTAGAGTAACAGGTGTGGTTGATTCATTGGGAATCGAATATACTGCGAAAGCTGTAATTATAACGACTGGAACTTTTCTGAATGGCAGAATCTTCGTGGGACGAAACACGATGGATGCGGGTCGACTTGGTGAGTTTCCTTCTGTGGGGTTATCACGTTCTCTAAAGGAACTTGGGTTTGCACTTCATAGATTCAAAACAGGAACACCTGCACGTATTCTGGGTAAGTCCATAGATTTTTCAAAGATGAAGAGACAGGACACCTCAGACGAGCCTCTCGCCTTTTCCTATTTCAGTGAACCCCGGGTGCTTAGCAAAGCTTTTCCGTGCTGGCTTACCTACACAACTCCAGAGACAAATCGTATCGTGAGGCAAAACATCACTTTTTCTCCACTTTACGGTGAAATAAAGCTGATACATGGAAAAGGCCCGAGATATTGCCCTTCAATGGAGGACAAAGTTCTGAAGTTTCCCAACAGGGTATCACATCAGATATTCGTTGAACCCGAAAGCAGGACGAGTGAAGAGTACTATTTAAACGGGCTCAGTACAAGCCTTCCATATGAAGTACAACTCAAAATGATAAGGAGCGTTCCCGGGCTCGAAAAAGCTGTCATTATGAGACCCGCTTATGCGATTGAGTACGACTATATAGATCCCAGACAGTTGAATCTCACTTTAGAGTCCAAACTCGTGGAAAACCTCTTTTTCGCTGGACAAGTAAATGGAACCAGCGGATACGAAGAAGCGGCAGGACAGGGTCTTATAGCAGGGATAAATGTTGTGCGGAAACTCCGAGGAGAGAGTCCCTTTCTTCTCGGCAGATCACAGGCATATATAGGCGTTTTGATAGATGATCTCGTAACAAAGGGAGTTGATGAACCCTACAGATTGCTTACCTCAAGGGCTGAATACAGGTTGATGCTTAGACATGATAACGCCCACTTAAGACTCGCCCAGAGTGGATATCAAGTGGGGCTTGTTCCCAAGTGGTTTTACGAAAGAGTTCTTCGCTTGAAAAGCGAAGTAGAAAGGCAAATTGAAAGGTTGAATCACATCAGTGTAAAGCCATCGAGCAGGGTGAACGAAGTTCTCAGCAAACTGGGAAGCTCCGCTTTGAAACAGCCAGTAAGGTTTTCTCAGCTTTTGAAAAGACCAGAGGTGAATTATGAATCTCTCAAAGAATTCGACGAAACTCCTATTTCGAATTGTGAAGTAATTCAGCAGGTTGAAATACACTTTAAGTATCAAGATTATCTTCAAAAGATGGAGCAGGAACTGAAGGTTGTTCAAGCTTTGGAATCGTTGAAAATCCCTGCCGATTTTGATTTTTCAGGTCTGATCAATCTTTCCACGGAAGCTCGCGAAAAACTCAAGACTAACAGACCAGCGACAGTTGGCGAGGCCATGAAAATACCTGGCATCACACCTTCCGATATCGCGACACTGATAAATGGATTGAAAAACAAGCCATCTGGCTTTCATAACTGAGATTTGATTGGCGCATCAGTTTCTGTGAAGAGAAGCTTCCTCAATAATATCATTGAATGGTAAAATTGTCAGTGAGGAGGTTCTTAATTTAAGTTGACTAACCCAACAGAAACAGAACAAAAGGTAAGACAATTTCTCAAAATTCCATTGCATGAAGAAGAATTAAAGATGCTTGCCAAAGCGTATGATATTGCCGTCTATGGTCACGAAGGTTTTTTTAGAGAATCAGGGGAACCTTTTATAGTTCATCCGGTTGAAGTATGTAAAATTCTTGCTGCAATGAATGTTGATGTTGTAACGCTCGCTGCCGCACTACTTCACGACGTTGTAGAAGACAGTGAAGGAAGAGTGACTTTGACTCACATAAAAAAAGCCCTTGGACCAGAAGTGGAAAGAATAGTGGATGGGGTCACCAAGGTAAGTCGTATCAATGCTCCGGTTGGGAATTCGGATACCCAAGCTAAAGTAGAAACTATACAGAAAATGCTGTTCGCGATGGCAGAAGACATGCGTGTGATATTTGTGAAACTCGCTGACAGACTACACAATATGAGAACTATCGATTTTGTCAGAGACGAAGCGAAGAAAAGATATAAGGCCATGGAAACACTTGAAATATATGCTCCTATCGCTCACAAACTTGGAATTTATTCCATAAAGTGGGAGCTGGAAGATCTCTCGTTTAGAATACTGCATAGATCTGAGTACAACGAAATCAAGCGCTTGGTTTCGGAAAAGAAGAAGGAAAGAGAAAGCAGAACGAAGGAGTACATGAAGCAACTTCAGTCCGCTCTTCAAGAAAGCGGTATCGAAGCTCAGATTGAAGGACGTTTCAAACACTACTATGGTATATGGAGAAAACTGAACGAGAAAGGCAAAAGCTTCGGCGAAATTTATGATCTTGTGGGTATCAGGGCAATCGTGAGAGACATTGCCTCCTGTTATCACACTCTTGGAGTTGTTCACAGTATATGGGCTCCTTTGCCGGGAAGAATCAAAGATTATATCGCGGCGCCGAAATCGAATGGATACAGATCCCTCCACACAACTGTTATAACCGGATATGGTGAACCGCTCGAAGTTCAAATTCGCGACACCCAAATGCACGAAGAGGCTGAGTATGGTTTAATTGCACATTGGATTTACAAGAATAAGATAAGTGTAAAGAGCATGCAGAAGTGGATAAATCAGTTATTGGAATGGCGAAGAGAATTGCTGAAAGGTTCCTCGTATCTGGAAGATCTAAAAAAAGAATTACAAATGGATGAGGTTTTCGTTTTCACTCCAAAGGGGGAGATAAAACATCTTCCGCTTGGATCCACCCCCATCGATTTTGCGTATTCTATTCACACTGAGATCGGGCACCACTTTTCCGGCGCTAAGGTTAATGGAAGAATGGTTCCAAGCAGTTATAGGTTGAAGAGTGGAGACGTTGTGGAGATACTCGTCAATCGCAGTAGTAGTGGACCAAGTCTTGACTGGCTGAAGTATGTTAAATCCTCGCGGACAAAAGCCAAGATTCGCAGGTTTTTCAGAGATCAGTTGCAGGAAGAACTGGTTAGTAGAGGTAAAGATATACTCAGAAAGGTCAGTAGGCAGTTTTCTGTTTCACTGGACGACATGATGCAGTTCGATTCGGTAAGAAAATACCTGCAGAGTCAGGGAATAGGGGAGGAAGAGTTTTACAGTCGAGTTGGAGAAGGTACTCTGACTTACGGAGACGTGCTCAAGCTGATAGGGGAGAAAACCTTAGAGGTTGTAAGAAGAAGTGTTCCCAAAGCCAAGCCAAGAACAGGAATTGAGATTTCTGGAATGAAAAACATTGAAATACATTTGGCCAAGTGTTGTGGGCCAGTACCGGGTGATCCAATTGTAGGAGTTGTCAGTCGAAAGGGAATGACAATCCACAGAATAAACTGTCAGAATGTGAGAACAGTTGACCCAGATAGAATATTCGAAGCCCGCTGGTTGGACGAAACAATGGGAAGATTTCAGACTAATCTAAGACTGCAGGTTTTGAGTAAAGAAGAGCTTGGAAAAATGATTCAAGTTTTGGAAGCTCGTGGGATAGCTGTTAACAAGCTCTCGGTAATTTATACCAAGTGGAACTACTTTCTCGTGTCAATGAATTTGGAAGTTTCCAGCCGCAAGCAGCTCGATGATGCAAAAAAGCTACTGGAGAATTTCAAAAGCGTTTTATCAGTGGAGAGGGGGAACCCGAACTGAGAGCGGTTGTACAAAGAGTCTGCAGTGCGAGTGTAGTCGTTGATGATTCGGTGATTTCGAGAATTGGTAAAGGACTCTTAGTTTTGCTGGGAATTGGCAAAAATGATTCGAATGAAGATGTTGATTGGCTAAGTGAAAGAATAGTGAACCTAAGGATTTTTCAAGATGAAATTGGAAAGATGAACAAGAGCCTTCTCCAGGTGGGCGGCGAGATGCTGGTTGTGTCGCAGTTCACTCTTTATGGGGACTGCCGGAGGGGACGAAGACCTTCTTTTACAGATGCCGCACCGCCTGAGATGGGTAAAAGCCTTTATGAACGCTTTATCGAACAAGTGAAAATGAGGTACGATGTTCGTGTCAAGTGCGGCATGTTCGGAGCACACATGTCTGTGAAGCTCATAAACGATGGTCCCGTAACGCTTCTTTTGGATAGTGAGAGGAAGTTTTGAATGGTACTTGTCCATGTTTGTTGCGCACCGGATGCTACAACGGCATACAAGAGAATCACGGATCTTGGACAGCAGTGCTCGTTCTTTTTCTACAATCCCAATATCTATCCAGTTGAGGAGTATCAGAAACGCTTGAATGCAACGAGAAAGCTTGCAAATCTATGGAAAGTTCCCCTTTTAGAAGGTGATTATGACGCTTCCGAATGGACTGAGTGGGTTGAAGAATTTTCACAGGAGCCAGAAGGTGGCGCTCGATGTTTGAGATGCATTGAGTTCAGACTACGAAAAACAGCTTTGAAGGCTAAAGAAAATGGATTTGATGTGTTTGCAACATCTTTAACAACGAGCCCAAGGAAAAATGCTCAAAGTATAAATACCATAGGAGAAAAGGTTTCGTCCGAGATCGGAGTGATTTATATGAAAAGTGATTTCAAGAAAAAAGATGGCTTTCTTTACAGTGTGAAAGTGTCCAAGATGCTGAATCTGTATCGGCAAAACTACTGCGGATGCGTCTATTCGCTAAAAAACAGTCCAAGAAGGGAAAGAACATGAACATCTTTGTGGCAGACGTGGATTCGGTTATTTATGATGGCACAGGCAAGAAAACAGAGCTGTTGAAGCATGTTCCTCTGGTTCTTGAATCGGGTGTCTCACTTTGTGTTCAAATGGAAGATATTGATTTCGTCTTGTTTCCAGTGAAGACTTACATTGGTCGTGTGGCAGTTGGACTTAGAAAATCAGATATGCCGCTTGATGTGGTTCTTGCGGCAGTGGAGAAAGTAGTTCTTCAGTTTAAAAAATATCCGAAGTACGTGAAAGAGCTTGCTTCCAAATTAACGGCGTGGACTGGAAAGAGGATTGTGGGTGTGTCAAGCACACCTGAAGAGCACAGGTTGTTTGTGAGAAAAATGCTTTCCCCAGTTGCGCTTGAAATAATCAACATTGGACAGGATGATCTGTATGTTTTCCCCCCAACCGATCTTCCTGCTGTGAAATACGGGAAGCTGGCCGTGTCTGAAGCGTGCGAGAACTCTTGCGAATGCGTTCGACAAGCTCTTGTGGTTGAAAGATACGCTGTTGGTTCAGGACTACTACGTTATGGCGATTTCTTTGAGTATGACGTGCATATTTCTGTTGAAAGGGGCGATATCAGTACTGTGAGAGCAAGACTGTGTTCAAGTTCAGTGGAGGAATTCGCGGATAAGCTCAAAATCGGTGTTGAGGCGGCCTACAAAGAGCAGTTACGTGTTGAAAAAAAATATCTTTTGATGTTCGATATGGGTATTGACTGCTATCTTTTCTCCAGAGGAGTCTCGGAGATGAGGACCGATGGATGAAGTAATTACAGTCTCATTTCCTGCCAAACCGGTACACGTTAGACTTGCGCGGGTTCTGGTGAGAAACTTTTTGCTTTACAAAAGTGTTGCTGACAAAGATATCTTTGATACAGAGCTGGCGATAGACGAAGCCATAGCCAATGTGATAACTCACACTTATGACAACGATTCTACCAAGTACGTGCTAATGACACTTAAATGGGAATACGCTACGACTAAGCTTTCTGTTTTGATCAGAGACTTTGGCCCAAGCGTGAATCCCGCTGTTTTGAAGCCGAGGCCAATTCAAGAGCACAGTACAAGTGGTTTTGGACTTCACATCATTCACAAGGTCTTTGATTGTGTCTCTTTGAAGAACTTAGTAAATGGTAATTTGTTGACAATGACCAAGACCTATAGATTATCAAGCTACGAAAGGAAGGAAAACTCGTGAGTGAAGTTCATATTGTTGGAGCTGGATTGGCTGGAACGGAAATCGCATATCAACTTGCAACTCGAGGCGTGAGGGTCAGAATTCACGAGATGAGACCGAAAGTCATGACTCCTGTTCACAAAACTGGATACTACGCAGAGCTTGTGTGCAGCAATTCTTTGAAGTCCTTAGAACTGAGAAATGCCTCGGGTCTTCTCAAAAGAGAAATGGAGATTCTGGGTTCAGTGGTTATCAAGATAGCAAAAGAAACGCGAGTTCCTTCGGGGAAAGCTCTTGCGGTAGACAGAGATAGATTTTCCTCCACTCTCACGGACGTCATTACTTCGCTTGGTGTTAAAGTGGATAACGAAGAAGTGGAGAAAATACCTGACGATAACGAAATATGGGTTATTGCAACTGGACCTGCTACAAGCCCTAAATTTTCGGCTTACTTGGAGAAGATTCTCAGTAATTGGTTGTATTTTTTCGATGCTGTTGCTCCTATTATCTCAGCCGAAAGCATCGATTTTTCAAAGGCGTTTTTTGCAAACAGATATGATCCACAAGGAAAGGATTACCTGAATTGTCCTTTGAATGAAAAGGAATACGACGACTTCTACACGGCTTTAATTCAAGCCGAAACTGTTCCGTTGGAGGACTTTGACAGAGGACTTTTATTTGAAAGATGTATGCCCGTAGAGGAGATTGCAAGAACTGGGCGTATGTCTCTTCTGTATGGCCCCATGAAACCCGTTGGTTTGATTGATCCACAGACCAACAGGCGCCCTTACGCCGTTGTCCAGTTGAGAAAAGAGGATGAAACGGGGAGTCTGTACAATCTGGTGGGATTTCAGACAAGATTGAAATGGAGTGAGCAGAAAAGATTGCTTCGGACGGTTCCCGCACTTAAAAATGCTGAAATCGTTAGGTATGGCGTTATGCACAGAAATTTGTATGTAGATTCCAGAAATGTTCTGGATAAATATTTCAGGTTGAAGGAAGACAAGCGCATCTTTTTCGCTGGTCAAATAACGGGTGTCGAGGGTTATCTGGAATCTGCCGCGAGTGGGCTTTATGTCGCCATGAATATCTGCAGAGTTCTAAAGGGGCTTTCACCAATCGAGCTTCCAAGAGGAACGTTAATGGGCGCCCTTTTTAGATATGTAACCAGTGGCAGACGCAGGTTGCGACCAATGTACGCCAGCTACGGTCTTCTCAGCCCAGATGGGAAATCCTCATTGAAACGTAGTAATATAGCAAAGGAATCTATCAAAAGTCTTGCAAACTTTTCTGAACAGATTGGATGGAAAGTGGGGGGGACTGTTGAAGATACAACTCAACGTTTCTAACAATGGCCTTGAAGCTCATATAGTGCTCACTGGTGAGCCTTCAGAAAAGGTAACCGAAGAGCAGATACTTGAGGAACTGAAAGCTGCGGGTATTACATATGGAATACTGTTAAATTCCATAAAGCAGCTTGTAGAAAAACCTGTTTTCAACACACCGATTCTTGTCGCTGCGGGCAAAGAACCAGTTGATGGTAAGGATGGGCAGGTTATATTGACTGCAGGATCACACAAAGAAGAAGGACCTGAAAAAAAAGCTGGCAGGATAGATTTAAGAGAGCTACCGAGAAGGACTCGATGTATAGTAAAAGCTGGCCAGGAAATCGCAGAGATTATTCCGCCAACTGAAGGTGAAGAAGGTAAGAATGTTTTTGGTGTGATTCTCAAACCCAAACCCGGTAAAGCTGCCCCCGTCAAACTTGGTCAAAATGTCAAGTTATCAGAAGACGGAAGAAAAATCCTTGCGACCAAGGATGGAATGCTTGTTGCCCGTCCAGAAGGTTTAATAGAGGTTAGTGAGGTTCTTGTGGTGAAAGGTAACGTGGATTATGGTACAGGAAACATCGAGTTCCCCGGAGAAGTTCACATCAAAGGTGATGTGAAGCCAGACTTTGTGGTGAAAGCTAAAAGAGACATTGTAGTTGAAGGTGTCA
>Ga0190334_1000277_pt1 | contig 26640 bp, 23 predicted proteins | sample 48720478_MG_FD_161270 | JGI IMG/M metagenome (GOLD analysis project Ga0190334, IMG submission 161270) | Hydrothermal vent sediment bacterial communities from Southern Trench, Guaymas Basin, Mexico - 4872-04-7-8_MG | ecosystem: Environmental > Aquatic > Marine > Hydrothermal vents > Sediment ... | reverse complement strand
GCTAACATACTATCTTGATATCCCATTGAGGCACCTCCTGTGTGGGATTTTTTAAAACGATTGTATATTTTACATCTTCACATGGAGGTGCTTCAATCTCTAAAATTTTTCAGGACAGAAGTGGGAATTAATATTTTCTCTGTTCTTAGGTATAAAAACACTCAAAAAGATATAAAAATAATAGGGAAAGAGCTGGGAGTTGAAAACATATTATTGGGTAGTATCAGAAAGGTGGGAACAAAGGTAAAATAAGCGTACAATTGATAAAAGTTTCCAATAAATTCAGTCTCTGGGGAGATTCTTTTACATTTGAACTAAAAGATGTTTTTAAAGTACAGGATAAAGTTGCGGAAAAGATTGCAAAAGCATTAAAGTACAGCATTCTTATAAAAAAAAGAGAATTTAATGAACCTAAAAATTTGGAAATTTACGAATATACATTAAAAACAAGAAGTTTAATTAACAAGTACCTACTATCAAGAAATGAAGAAGATTTTAAACTCTCTTTAAAAATGCTAAAAAGGATGGAAGAAATAGATCCAAATAATCCGAAAACATATATGTGGTATGCCTGGTGTTATCAAAATCACTATGAAATAAGTTTAGGCAAAAATGATCTTAAACAGGTTATCTTAAATATTAAGAAAGCATACAAAATTAATCCTCATATAGCAGAAACTCTTGGGGGAATGGGGTGGCTATATTTATTGAAAAAAGATTATGATAAGGCCCTTCCTTTTTTCTCCGAAGCAATAAAAAAAGAGCCTAATATGCCAGAGATTCTTCATGCTTTGGGAATTTTTTACCATAGGCTCAGACTTTTTAGAAAATCAATGTTTTTCTCAAGAAAAGCATACGAAAGAAACCCTTTTTACATTTTCACAGCTCGAATACTTGCCTCTTCATATGAAGCTCTCGGCGAGTGGAAAAAAGCAAGAAAGATTTATGAAAAAAGCATTGAATTTTACCCAATCAGCTATTTTACCCTCCTTCCATATTCTATCTTCCTACTTAAAACCAATGAAATTGAAAAATCCATAGTTGTTTTTGATAAAATTCCAGAGGATCAAAAAAGAGCGAAAGAAATTTCTTACTATAAAGCTATTTTGTATGCTCTTAAAGGAAAGAAAAAGCTGGCCTTAACTTTCAACCGTTCACCCGAAGTTTATTCAATTCTGGGAATGAAAAAAGAGGCAATCAAAGAATTAAAAAAATTGATTGGAAAAGACCGGGAATATTCCTATCTTCCCCTAATAAATAACCCTTTTCTTAATAATTTAAGAAGTGACCCGGAATTCATTTCAATATTAAATACACAAAGGAAAAAGTTTGAAAAATTGTCAAAGAAATACGGAAGTTTATCCATACCAATTTAAACAACAAATGAGCCTTGAAATTACATACCTTTTGTGGTAAATTTTTTATATATAAATATTGGAGGTTAGAATGAAGATTAAAGAGAGAGAAAAAGGGAATGTTGTAATCTTAGATGTTTCAGGGAAAATCGTACTTGGAGAGGACATCAACAGCTTAAAAGAAAAAATTGATGAACTTTTAAAAGCAGGTAAAAAAAATATTCTTTTAAACCTTGCGGATGTTCCTTATGTTGACAGTACAGGTCTTGGTGAAATAATAAGAGCTTATGTAAGCACAACGAAAAACGGTGGAAAATTAAAACTTTTGAAAATCTCAGAAAAGATTAAAGATCTTTTAGTAATATCAAAATTAATAACAACATTTGAAAAAAATATTTTTGAAGACGAAGAGGAAGCTGTAAATTCATTCTAATCTAACTTGGAAGATAAAAAAGGTTTTAACCTTCACTTAATTATTATCTTCCTCATTTCCTTACTTTTTTTTTCATACGCTTTTACCGTAGATATAAGGGTAAGGCAAAGGGGAGGTTTTTTCAGTGATGAAGCTTCTTACTTTTCAATAACCCAAAGTATTGCATATGATTTTGATTTAAAATACACGAAAAAAGATATTTACAGGATTAAGAGAGATTTTGGAACACCTCAGGGAATTTTTCTAAAAAAGGGAAAAGATGGAACCTTATATTTTTCAAAGTCTTTTATCTATCCTCTTTTTGTGGCACCTTTTTACAAAATTTTCAAAACAAATGGTTTTTTTATATTTCACGCAATCCTCTTAACCTTGATTCTATACTTGGGATTTAAGCTCACAAAAAAATACTTTGAGGAAAATCTTGCTCTCCTCTACACTCTTCTTTTTACTTTTGGAAGTATCGCCTGGATATACTTTTTTTGGATGACCGCTGATTTTTTCAATTTTGCAACAGTTTTTCTCTCTTATTTAATTTTCTTTATTTACAAAGATTCTTCCAAAATAAGTCCTCTCCTTATCTCTGCTTTTCTTCTCGGAATTGCCACTTTTTCAAAACCCCCAAATATTGTTCTCGCTCTTCCTCTTCTATTTATTTTAGTTTTTAAAATAAAAAGTTTAAAAAAATTCTTATTATTCTCTCTTTCTTACATGCTCCCGGCAGTTCTTTTATTCGGCTTCTTATATTTAATGACAGGAGATTGGAATTTTATGGGAGGGGAAAGAAAATCTTTTTATTATAGGTTTCCTTATGAACAAAAGGATTATAAGTTTGAAAATCTCGGAATAAAAATGACTTCTTCCAATTACTGGGAAAGATATTATATAACTCCCAAGATTTTCTTTTTAAATCTTATATATTTCTTTATAGGAAGATATACAGGTGCATTCATATATCTTTTCCCCGGAATATTCTTTATGCTTCTCTTTCTATGGAGAAAAGAGCGGAGTAATAGTATAGAAGGGATTATCATATTAATCACATTCTTCATAGAAATTTTAGTTTATACTGGTCTTGCCCCGGACAATTATTTTGGAGGCGCTGGTTCCTTAGGCAACAGATATGCACTGAATTTTTACCCATTACTCTTTTTCTTTTTCCCAAAAAACATTAACTTAAAAAAGGCTTTTTCAGGTTTCGTCTTACCATTCCTGTTTTTAGCACCTGCATTTTTTGATCCGATTTTCTATTCCGGCTATACAGGAGAATTAAGTAAGATTGGAATTTTAAAAAACTTTCCCCCTGAAATCACCCAAATTTTATCAATACCAACAAACATAAATCCTCACGCATACAGAAAAAGATTGCAAAACTCAAATATCTTCATACTAAACAATAATTTCAATGCACTAAAAGAGGATAGAGGGATATGGATATTTGAAGAGGGAAAAATTGAGTTTGTACTTGAAACTTTTAAAAAGTGTAAAATTTTAAAACTTGAACTTCTAAATATTCCCGCCAGAAAAGGTCACATTATAAAAATCAAAATAGGAGGAGTAAAAAGAAAAATAAAACTTAAACCATCAGAAAGAAAAGATATTTTTCTTTTCAACATAAAGCCAACCTTAAGGATAAAAAAACGATTTTATTATTATGGATATATTAAAACTGAACTCTCCACAATACCTTTTTATACAACAAAAGAAAATAGAGACAGAAGAAGAGTTTCCCTTTACTTTAAACCGATTTTCGAAAAATGTGTGGAATAGCCGGTTTTTTATATAGTAATCAGGAAGTAAAAGCTGAAGAAAAATTACTTCACGAAATGTTAAATCTCATAATTCACAGAGGTCCGGATGAAGAGGGTATGTTTGTGAAAGATAATGTGGCCATTGGAATGAGAAGATTAAATATAATTGACCTTAGCACAGGAAGCCAACCGATTTTTTCAAAAGATAAAAATAAAGTTATAGTCTACAATGGAGAATTTTACCCCTTTAAAAAATACAGAAAAGAACTAAAAAACAAGTATGAATTTTATACCAAGACTGACACTGAGGTAATACTCCATCTTTATGAAGAATACGGAGAAGAATTTGTTAAAAAACTCGCGGGAATGTATGCAATTTCAATCTGGGATGAAAAAGAAAAAAAATTATTATTAATAAGAGATAGAGTCGGAATAAAACCTCTTTACTATACTCTAACTTCAAAAGGAACTCTCATTTTCGGTTCAGAGCCGAAAACCATCTTACTCCATCCTGAAGTAAAAAGAGAGGTTGACCCCTTAGGTTTAGAGCTTTTTCTCTCATTAGAGTATATTCCGGCTCCTCTTTCAATCTTTAAAAATATAAAAAAATTACTTCCCGGTCATTATCTTGTTTATAAAAATGGCAAAATAGAAATAAAAGAATACTGGCATATAAATAATGAAACCTTTTTAACATCAGAGAAAGAGTATATTGAAGGAATAGATTCCCTTTTGGAAAGATCCGTAAAGGAAAGATTGGTAAGCGATGTGCCCCTTGGGGCTTTTCTATCAGGAGGAGTTGACTCATCTTCTGTTGTTGGAAAGATGAGGCAAATAGGGGTTAACCCTCTTTTGACATTTTCAATAGGATTTGAAGAAAAATCCTACAATGAGCTTCCCTTTTCAAAACAGGTGGCAGAGCTTTTTAAAACAGATCATTACATAGAAAAGGTCTCTCCCGATACAATCTCTCTCATAAAAAAACTAATCTTTCATCTTGATGATCCCATAGGGGATTTTTCAATTTTCCCAACCTTTCTTGTATCACAAATTGCAAAAAAGAGAGTAACAGTATCACTTTCAGGAGACGGAGGGGATGAACTTTTTGCAGGATATGAGCATTATATTGCACAAAAGCTATCAAATTATGTAAGGAAAGTTCCTCTTTCAAAACAATCATTAAACCTTTTTGCTTCCCTTTTTCCACCTTCCAAAAAGAAAAAAGGATTTGTCAACAGAATAAAAAGATACAGCAGAGGACTGAATATGGAAAACTCTTTAAGGCACTTTCGCTGGATGCTGTTCCTTTCCCTTGAAGAAAAGCGAGAGCTCTTTTCAGAATCCTTAATTAAAGAGATAGATCTCAGCAAAGAAATCCATGAGAGAGAACCACTTAAAACAATTTTCGAAAAAGCAAAGGAATTTGACTCAATAAACGGAGAGCTTTACATTGATTTTAAAACATACCTTGTGGACAATATATTGGTAAAAGTTGACAGAATGAGCATGGCAACCTCCCTTGAAGCAAGGGTTCCTATTCTTGATCACAATCTTGTTGAATTTGCCTTTAAAATTCCTGGAAAATACAAGCTCAAAGGATTTACAACAAAATACATCTTTAAGAAAAATGCCGAAAGGATGCTTCCTAAAAATATAGTCCACAGAGAAAAACAGGGGTTTTCAATTCCGATAAAAAACTGGCTTAGAAAGGAATTAAAATCCCTTTTACTTAACACATTATCAGAAGATCGCATAGAAAAAGCTGGTTTTTTTAAATACAGAGCAGTAAAAAAATACATTGAAGAACACATAGAAGGTAAAGAAAATCATAGTCATATTTTATGGTCTCTTCTCCTATTTCATCTGTGGTACAATTATTTTATCTTAGAGGAAAAATGGACAGAAGAGAATTTTTAAGATTCTTATCCATTTTACCATTTCTTTCATCAATTAAAAACAATCCTTTAAGGAGGACCAATTTGAAAGAAGAATATTTGAAAATTTTTGAAATAAGTGAAAATGATATAAAAAAAATCCTCCAAACCGCTTTGAAAAATGGTGGGAATTTTTCCGAGGTTTATCTTGAATACTCTTTGTCATCTTACCTTAAACTTGAAGAGGGGCAATTGAAAGAGCCCTCTATTTCCATAAAAAAAGGAGCGGGAGTAAGGGTTATAGAGGGAGAAAAGGTAGGTTATTCGTACACAGAATCCTTAGAAAAAGATGATCTTGAAAAAATAGCATTAATCTCTTCTTCTATTGCAAAAAACAGAGTTTCACTACAAAGATTCCACTTTAAAGAAAAACCATTTAAAAGATATTATCAGGAAGATGTAATTTCAGGAATTTCTCCCGAGGAAAAGATAAGTTTGCTTGAAAGAGGTTATAACAAAGTATTTGGTAGAAAATATGTCAAAAGAGTGTCCATCACTTATTCTGATTCCGTAAAACTAAAAATAATTGCAAATTCCGAAGGCCTTTTTATTTCAGATTATCAGCCCCTTATACGATACAATGTTGAAATCATAGCGGAAAAAGGAGGAGAAAGAACAAGAGGGTATGAAGGAGGGGGAGGAAGAAGAGGGCTTGATTATTTTAAAGAGGTCAAGCCTGAGCAAATTGCCGAAGAAGCTTTAAGACAGGCTCTCTTGCAGCTTGATGCGTATGAAAGTCCGGCAGGAGAGTTTGAAGTTGTGCTTGCTTCAGGGGATTCGGGGGTACTTCTCCATGAATCAATAGGACATCCTCTTGAAGGAGACTTTAATAGAAAAAAGACATCCGCATTTACAAACAGAGTGGGAGAAAGGGTAGCTTGCCCGGAATGCACTATAATAGACTCCGGGATAATACCCAATTCAAGAGGAAGCATTAATATTGATGATGAAGGAAACTTATCAAAAGAAAATATTTTAATAGAAAATGGCAATTTAAAGGGTTACATACATGATAGAATAAGCAGTGATTTTTTCAAAGTTTCCCCGACCGGAAACGGGAGAAGGGAATCTTACAAATACCCTCCTATTCCGAGAATGACAAATACTTATATGGCAAATGGCAAATATTCTCCGGAAGAAATCATAAAAAGCGTGAAAAAAGGAGTGTATGTTAAAAGCTATAGCGGAGGAGAGGTTGACATAAGCTCCGGAGATTTTGTTTTCAAAGCTACGGAAGCTTACTTGATTGAAAATGGGAAAATAACAAAACCGCTCAAAGATGTAACACTTATAGGAAATGGCCCCGATATTCTCACAAAAATAGTAATGGTGGGAAATGATTTAAAATTAAGCGATGGAAAATGGACATGCGGAAAAGACGGACAATCGGTACCTGTGGGAGTAGGCCTTCCCACAATTAAAATAAAAAAGCTCACGGTTGGAGGCACTACAATTTAGGACAAAACAGAAAATTTCCGCTGCTCGGCTCCATGTTGGAGGCGCTTGGTTTTGAAACTTCTCTTTCTCAAATTTCAGGTAAAAAAATTTTCTTAATCTTGTATTCTTTACTTTTTTTTATTATCATTTAAAATTAAAACAAGGAGACAAGAAATGGGAGACGGCAACTTTTACTTGGGCAAAAAATTTTCTCTCTCTGAAAAAAAGATAGAGGAGAAAAAATTTCTCTATGAAACAGAAGATCTGACCACTCACGCAGTGGTTTTCGGAATGACGGGAAGTGGTAAAACAGGCTTATGTATTACAATGCTCGAAGAGGCAATTGAAGAGGAAATTCCGATAATAGTAATTGACCCAAAAGGAGATGTAAGCAATCTTGCTCTTATGTTCCCTGAAATGAAAAGTGAAGATTTCAAAAAGTGGGTATCTCCCGTTGAAGCTCGAAAAGAGGGAATGACAATAGATGAATATGCTGAAAAAATAGCAAATATGTGGAAAAAAGGCCTTTTCGATTGGGGAATAGAAAAAGAAAAAATAGTTGAAATCAAGAATAAAGCTAATATAAGAATTTTCACTCCGGGCTCTTCCGCAGGACTTCCGATAAGCATATTGGAAGGATTTAAAAAGCCTGAGGAAAGCTTTGAAGATGATGAGGAAGCTTTGGTGGAAAAGATAAGAAATTCTGTTTCAGCCCTTCTTTCACTTTTGGATATTGAAAGTGACCCTTTGAAGAGCAAACCTCATATTCTTATCTCCAATATAATAGAATTTTACTGGAGAAAAGAACAGAGTATATCAATAGAAGAACTAATTTTAAATATTCAGAAACCTCCCATAAAAAAATTGGGCGTCTTTGATATTAATCAAATAATAGATGAAAGGGAAAGAGTTGAGCTTGCTTTTAAAATCAATAATATAGTAGCATCCCCATCGTTCAGATTTTGGACTTCAGGAATGCCCATGTCAGCGGAAAATCTTTACTCCAAGAAGGGAAGCAAGGTACCTGTAAACATATTTTACATTGCCCATCTCTCTGAAAATGAAAGAATGTTTTTCGTAAGTCTTTTGTTAAACGAAATTCTATTCTGGATAAGAAAACAAAAGGGCACATCAGATTTAAAATACATATTTTATATGGATGAAATATTCGGTTATCTTCCACCTTATCCTTTAAATCCTCCCTCAAAGACCCCACTTCTTTTACTGTTGAAACAGGCAAGAGCCTTCGGATTGGGAGTGGTTTTGGTCACTCAAAACCCAAAAGACATAGATTACAAAGGTTTGACGAATGCAGGAAGCTGGTTTATCGGAAGACTCCAGGCAGAAGGAGACAAAGAGAGAGTTGCCGAAGGATTGGAAGGACTTTCGGGAAAAGACGGAGAGGTAGTTGATGGCAAAGAGGCAAAAGAATATATGTCTTCTTTAAAGAAAAGGGTTTTTATGATAAAGAATGTCCATAAACCGGGAATAGAATTTTTCCATACCCGCTGGGCAATATCTTATCTTACAGGTCCCCTTACCCGAGAACAGATTAAGGGATTAAAAGGGGAAAATCCACCTGTAGAAATATCAGCTGCTACTCAAAAGGAGCTCAGTCAAGAAACCACCACAAAAAAGACAAGAGATGATCTTCTCCCCTACCTTCCGACGACAGAGATTCAAATCAAAAATTTGTTTGAATTTGACCCGAATTCAAAAGATAAATACTATGCGCCTTACTTTTATATAGAAAGTGAGATTATATATGATGAGAGCAAATATTCTTTGAATATCAGAGAAGAATATACTGTTGAACTTCCGGCTTTTGACTGGGAAGATGAAATAAAGCTTATAAAAGAAAAGAGAGAATACTCATCTGAACCGGACGAAGATGTGTTGGGATACAAACCTTTTTCTAAAAAAATTAATTATTCCACTATTACAAAAATTAAAAAACGGGTGAAAAATTACATTTTTTCCACTCAAAGTTTAAACCTCTTCATTAACAAAGAGCTGAATTTAATTTCAAAGGTAGGGGAAAGTGAGGATGATTTCAAATTCAGATGCAGAGAGATAGTTGAAAAAAAAATTGATAAGGAAGTTGAAAAGATAAAAGATACCTATGAAAGAAAGATAGAAAGGATAAAAGACAGAATAGAAAGAGAAAGAGTTAAGCTTGAAAAATTAAAAGGAGAATACAATAGCAAAAAGGTGGAAGAATATATCTCCATAGGAGAAACAGTATTAGGCCTACTTCTCGGAAGTAAATCAAGAAGGGTTCTTTCAACCGCCGCAAGAAAAAGAAGAATGACTTCAACAACAACGGGAAGGATAAAAGAGGGAGAGATGAAAATTTCTCAGTATGAAGAAGAGTTAGAATCTTTCAAGGAGGAGTTAGAAGATAAAATTGCGGATCTTGAAGACAGATACTATGAGATGGCAGATAATATAGAAAACTTTGAGGTAAGACTTGAAAAGGATGACATAATCATCTCGGAAGTTTCAATCCTCTGGAAACTCAAGAGTTGAACTGCTAATCGTATTTATTATATTTTTAAAGAATGATAAAATACAATATTAATCAAAAGGAGAAAGATAAATGAGAGTTTTGGTAATTGGAGGAGGAGGAAGAGAGCATAGCTTAGCATGGAAATTATCTCAAAGTCCTCAGATAAAAGAACTCTATGTAATCCCCGGAAACGGAGGAACTGCTGAGATAGCCGAAAATGTGGATATCTCTTTAAATGAAATCGTAAAATTAGCGGATTTTGCAAAAGAGAAAAAGATAGATTATACAGTTGTCGGACCTGAAGCTCCATTGGTAAGCGGAATCGTGAATGAATTTGAAAAGAGAGGGCTTAATATCTTTGGACCTTCCCAGAATGCCTCCATAATAGAGGGAAGCAAAGTATATGCAAAAAGATTTATGAAAAAGTATGAAATCCCTACAGCGGAATTTGAAGTGGCAAATACACCTGAAGAAGCAAGACAGCTTATAAAAAAAGAAGTGTTCAAATTCCCCTATGTTATAAAAGCGGATGGACTTGCCGCAGGAAAGGGAAGTATAATAGTAAAAAACAAGGAGGAAGCGGAAACTGCCGTAGAAGATTTAATGATAAAAAAGAAATTTGGCTCAGCGGGTGATAAAGTTATTTTTGAAGAATTTCTTGAAGGCAAAGAAACCTCTTATATGGTGTTTTCGGACGGGAAAAGAGCTTTTCCCATTGTAACATCCAAGGATTACAAAAGACTGGAAAATGAAGATAAAGGACCAAACACAGGAGGAATGGGAGCAATTTCGCCATCCCCTTACATTGATTATGATTTAATAAAAGATATTCACAGAAAAATAGTTATGCCTACAATCTATGGAATGGCACAGGAATCAAGAATGTTTAAGGGAGTGCTTTATCCCGGCCTTATGCTTACAAAAGAGGGACCAAAGGTTCTCGAATACAATTGTCGATTCGGAGATCCTGAAACACAGGCAATAATGTTAAGGCTAAAAACAGATCTTCTGGAAATTGTTGATGGAATACAGCACAATACTTTAAAGGATATAACTATTGAATGGTCAATGGAACCTTCTGCCTGTGTTGTCCTGGTTTCGGGAGGTTATCCGAGTAAATATAAAAAAGGGAAAGAGATCTTCGGCCTTAAAAGGGCGAAAATGATTGAAGGAGTGCAAATATTTCATGCAGGAACAAAAAGAGTTGATGGGAAATTTTATACAAATGGCGGAAGAGTTTTGAATATTTGCGCTACAGCTCCATCCCTTGATAAAGTAATGGAAAAGATATACTCAGCAATATCATTTATCTCTTTTGAAGGAATGTTTTTTAGAACAGACATTGGAATGGAGAAGAAAGAATGATAGGAATAATTTTAGGAAGCAAATCAGATTTAAGTTATGTAAAACCTTATCTATCACTTTTTGATGATTTTTCTGTAAAATTCACCTTTGCAGTAAGCTCTGCTCACAGGACTCCCCAAAGGACAAAAGAATTGGTAAAAAAAATGGAAGAAAAAGGGGTTAAAGTAATAATAGCAGTAGCAGGTGCAGCAGCGCACCTTCCGGGAGTAATTGCTTCTTATACAACTTTGCCGGTAATAGGGGTGCCTATACCATCTTCGGATTTGAATGGTCTTGATGCACTTTTAGCCATTGTGCAAATGCCTGGCGGCATTCCTGTGGCAACTACTGCAATAGGAAAAACAGGAGTGAAAAATGCAATTTTGCTTGGCTTTTCTATATTAGCTATAAAAGATGAGTCTCTCTCAGAAAAGTTAAAAGATTTTAGGACCAGTCAAAGAGAAAAGGTAATAAAGGATTCGGAAGAAATAGAAAAAGAAATTTCATCTTATGGAACTTTTTTCAGCCTATAACTTTGGATGTAGGCTAAATCAGGCTGAGCTTTCCACCTGGATCAGAGATTTTGAAAAAAGAGGAATATTTCTTTCAAAAGAGACAAAAAAAGTTAAATTCATATTAATACACAGTTGTACTCTTACAAAGAGGGCGGATGCAGAAATTAGACGCTTTTATAGGCACTTAAAAAAAGAGTACCCGGATAAAAAATTTGTAATAGCCGGGTGTATGAGCCACTCTTTAAAAGATTTTTTTTATGAATCCAATGTTGACTTAATCCTTGATAACATAGAAAAAAAGACACTTGTAGAAAGAGTTATCTCGCATTTTAATTTAAAAGCAGAAAAAGCTGACTCAAAAAGAAGGTATCTTTCAAGAGGGTTTTTAAAAATTGCGGATGGGTGTAATTATGGATGCACTTACTGCATAATTCCTTATGTCAGAGGTAAAGCCACAAGCATAGATGAACAAATAATAGAAAAAAACTTAAAAGAGCTTTTAGATTATGGATACAAAGAAATAGTAATTACCGGAGTAAATATAGCATATTACAAAAGAGAGTTAGGAGAAAGGGGTGCATTTTTAAAACTTTTGAAAAAATTAGTAAATATCTCAGGAGTTTTTTACTTGAGATTAACATCTCTGGATCCACGATTAATGGATAAAGAATTAATAGATTTTTTGATAAAAGAGGAAAAGATAGCAGCTCATTTTCATGTTTCCATTCAAAATGGCAGTGAGAAGGTTTTAAAAAAGATGGGAAGATGGGTTCCGATTAAAAAATACCTTGAAATTTTAGAGGAGTTGAACAAAAAAGAGAATGTGCTTTTATCAGCAGACTATATTGTTGGGTTTGCAGGGGAAGATGATGAGGAATTTGAAAAAGGAAAAAGGTTTTTAGAAGACTCTCCTTTAAATTATCTTCACATTTTCAGATACTCCCCCCGTGAAGGAACTCCTGCGGTAAAAATGAAACATTCACCGGAGAGAATTGCGAAAGAAAGATACTATATATTGAAAAACTTTCACGAAAAGAGATACTCAACTTTTATAAACTCATTTATAAATAAAAAGCTCAGAGGTATTATCATCAATAAAAACAGAGTTTTAACAGAAAATTATATAGATACATTAATAAATTCAAATCATTCCTTTATCCCAGCAGACAAAGTTAATATTTTAATAAAAAAGAGAACAGGTTTAAAAGCTGAAGGTATTATTATTTAAATTACAATAAGAAACTACCTTGATATTTTCTCTTATTTTTGATAGCATTTTAAATGAAAGGCTCTGTTATTTTTCATTTGTTTGTCCTGTCTGAGAGTATTAAATTAATAAAAAATAATAGTGAGGAGGTATAATGTTAGAATTAAGATTGCACGGAAGAGGAGGACAGGGTTCTGTCGTTGCTTCCAAAATCTTAGCGGATGCAGTAATGAAGGGAGGAAAATTTGTCCAAGCTTTCCCTGAGTTTGGAGTTGAAAGAAGAGGTGCTCCTGTTTTTGCATTTGTAAGGATAGATGACAAACCCATCCTCCTGAAAAGTAAAATTTACACACCGGATCATGTTATTGTTTTAGACCCAACTCTTATAGAATCAATCAATATTACCGAAGGATTAAAGGATAATGGTATTATTCTAATTAATTCAGAACTTCCCCCCTCAGAATTCAAAGTTGAAGGAAACTACCGCGTGATGACAGTTGATGCAAAAAGAATTGCTATTAAGTACAGACTTGGATCAAAAGCATCACCCATTGTAAACACTGCTATTTTAGGAGCTGTTATTAAAGCTATCCCTGTTGCTACTATGGATGATCTTGTAGAAGCTATAAAAGATGGTGTACCAGTAAAAATTGAGGAAAACATAGCTGCTGCAAAAGAAGCATATGAAAGTTTAATTAAAGGAGAGTAAAAATGTTTAAACCGGGAAAAAAGATTGAATTTAAGTCAGTTAAAGAAATCCCGTTAACTCCCACTTCTTTGGGAGACATGACTCATAATTATACGGGATCATGGAGAAATTTAAGGCCTGAAATAGACTATGACAGATGTATTGACTGTATGATATGCTGGAAATTTTGCCCAGAACCTGCAATTTATATTGAAAATGATAGGCCTAAAATTAATTATTACTTCTGTAAAGGATGCGGAATCTGTGTTGAAGAGTGCCCTGTAAAATGTATTGCCTTTGAGGAGGAAGGAAAATGAAAAAAGTATTAATGGGAAATCACGCAATATCGTATGGTGCTACCTTATCAAGAGTTCAAGTAATTGCTGCGTATCCTATCACACCGCAAACACAAGTTGTCGAGCTTCTGTCTGAGATAGTTGCAAATGGAGAACTTGATGCGGAATTTATCAAGGTAGAATCAGAGCATTCAGCAATGGCTGCCTGTATAGGAGCTTCTGCAGCAGGTGCAAGAGCTTTCACAGCAACTTCATCTCAGGGACTTCTTCTTATGCATGAAGTTTTACATTGGGCTTCAAGAGCAAGGCTTCCGATAGTAATGGCAAACATTAATAGAGCAATATCACCGGGTTGGACAATCTGGACAGATCAAAATGATTCGCTTTCTCAAAGAGATACTGGCTGGATTCAAATATATGCAGCGGATAACCAGGAAGTTCTTGATAGTATTATAATAGGATACAAAGTAGCTGAAAAGGTATCACTACCTTTAATGGTTGTTCTTGATGCCTTTGTTCTTTCTCATACCTATGAACCGGTGGAGATTCCGGATCAGGATAAAGTAGATAAATTTCTACCTCCTTATAATCCGAAAATCAAACTTGATCCTGAAGATCCCCATGCTTTTGGTGGCTTAACAGCCCCGAACATTTATATGGAATTCCAATACAACCATCAATTGGCAATGATGGAAGCAAAAAAAGTAATAAATGAGGTTGGAAAAGAGTATGGAGAAATTACAGGAAGATATTATCAGAATCTTACCCCTTACAAAGTTGAAGATGCTGAGTATGTCTTTATAACTTCCGCAACAATAGCAAAGACAACAAATATCGTTGTAAATGAGTTAAGAGAAAAAGGAATAAAAATAGGGAATTTAAGAGTGAGAACATTCAGACCATTTCCATCAGAAGAAATTTATGAAACATTAAAGGACAAAAAGAAAATTTTTGTAATTGACAGAAATATTTCCTTTGGTAAAACAGGAATATTTTTCGATGAGGTTAAAGGTTCCTTATATAATAGCGAGTTAAAAATACCTATCTTTGGTTTTGTTGCAGGCTTGGGAGGAAGAGATGTTACTCCTGAGCTAATTAAAGAGATTGCCAATTATGGAATTGAAAAAGAAAAACCAGAGGAAGAAGTTATCTGGATGGGGGTGAAAAAATGATAGAAAAAAAGAAAAGAAAAATAAGATTATCAATACCGGCAGAAGAGATAATGAGACCGGGAAATCTCGCATGTCAGGGATGCGGAGCTTCTCTGGCAATGAGATATGCTTTAAAAGCTTTGGGAAGAAAGGTTATCTTTGATATCCCTGCTTGCTGCTGGAGTGTTATAGATGGACCCTTTCCATATTCCTCGGTCGGAGTTCCTTTGCTTCATATGGCATTCGAAACAGCTGCTTCCACTGCATCAGGAATAAGAGCTGCAATGAAAGTTTTAGGAAAAGAGGATACAACAGTGGTAGCATGGGCTGGAGATGGAGGAACTTTTGATATAGGGTTTCAAGCCCTTTCCGGTGCAGCAGAGAGAAATGAAGATATAATATATGTTTGCTATGATAATGAAGCCTATATGAACACAGGAATTCAAAGGAGCGGAGCAACACCTTACGGAGCTTGGACAACAACAACTCCCGTTAAACACTTTAAAAAATTACCTAAAAAGGATATTATTGAAATTATGGCTGCCCATAGAATCCCATATGTCGCAAATGTAAACATTGCATACCCTGAAGACTTTATTAGAAAATTCCAGAAAGCAGCCTCAATGAAAGGTACAAAGTTTATTCATGTTTTTTCACCTTGTCCTCCGGGATGGAAAACAAAACCGGATGATACGATAAGAGTTGCAAAATTAGCTGTCCAAACAAGAGCATTTCCTTTGATCGAAATTGAAAATGGTGTAAAGTATACTTTGACTGTAAAAGTCAATAAACCCAAACCGGTTTTTGAATACTTAAAGCTACAAGGGAGATTCAAACATCTGACAGAGGAAGAGGTAAAGAGGATTCAGGAAGATGTTGACTCTTATTGGGAGTATTTAATGAAAAAAATAGAATTTTCAAAGGAGTATGCCGGATAATTTGTATTATTACATTAAATTAGCAGGAATATTTATAGTTGTTCTGCTTTTTGTAAAATTTGTCCATTCTCTTTTCTTATCTATAAAAGTTTCCGAAACATTAGAGAAATCCTTTTTAAACACCTTTTTTGAACAATTTTTCAAAAAATCTATGCTCAAGTCAAAAGCAAAAAAATTATTGAAGATGAACAACTTTTATGAAGCTGGAAAGATTTTTGAGGAAATAGGAGAATTTACCCAAGCTATTACCTGTTATGAACAGGGACAAAACTGGTATGATTTAGGGAAACTTTACGAAAAGATAGGGATGAAAAGGAAAGCTGCTTTATTTTACGAAAAAGGAGATTATTTAAGAGATGCTGTCAGACTTTACAAAGAAATAGGTGCAATGGCTGAAGCTGCAAAACTTCTTGAAAAAAATCAGGAATTTGAAGAAGCTGCAGATCTCTATTTTGAAGTAGGGGACTATGATTCTGCTATTAAAATTTTCAAAAACTTTGGCTATCACAATTACATCGGAAAAGCGTATGAAAAATTAGGAAAGTACAAAAAAGCAGCGGAAGCATATCTTCAATGGTATAAACATATGAATGAGACAAGATTTACCTCTGTGGAGATAAATGAGGAGGTTCTAAAATATCTTCATCTTGCTGCTGACTTATTTTTAAAGGCAGGAGATCCGGAAAAGGCTATTGAAATATTAGAAGAAGAAGGAATTTACGGGAAAGCAGCAAAAATATGTGAGGAGAATGGAATGCTCGAGAAGGCAGCTGAGCTTTATGAATTAAATCATGATTTTAAAGTTGCAGCAGATATTTATATGAAAGCAAACAATGAATTAAAAGCTAATTTAATGTATGCAGATTACTACTATGAAAAAGGAGAGAATTTAGAAGCTGCGAACTATTATTTTAAAGCAGGCGATTATGGTAGAGCAGCTGAATTATATGAGTGGGAAAGGGAATACGAAAAAGCCGCTGAAGCCTTCAGAAAAAATGAAAGTTATACTTCAGCGGCTGAAAATTATCTTAGAATAGGAAAGAAAAAAGAAGCTGCAGAGCTATTTTCCCTCGGAGGAGAACATGAAAAAGCCGGAACTCTCTACAGGGAACTCGGAGAATTAAGAAGAGCGGGAGAAGAATTTTTATTAGCACAAAACTTTTACAGTGCGGGATTAGCCTTTTATGATGCAGGCAATGCAAAAGAGGCAATAGCGGCTTTCCAGAAAGTTGATATGAATAGTCCAAATTATAATTCTGCCATTCTTTACATAACAAAAATTTTTCTCGCAAGTGGAAAATATGACTTGGTAATAAGTACTCTTGAAAAATATTTGGAAAATAAAAAAATTAGTCCTGAAACAATAGATCATTTTTACACCCTTGCCAGAGGTTACCACAATTCAGGTTTTTATGAAAAAGCTATTGAAATTTACAAGTCTATTCAAGTAGTAAATTTTGATTACAAAGATACTAAGAAACTATTAGATGGTGCTTACAAAGCTCTTTCGGAAAAAAAAGAATTTGAAATTATGACATCTTCAAAAGAGGGAGAAGGAAGATACAGAATTATTGACAAAATTGGCGAAGGTGGAATGGGCATAGTTTATAAAGCTGAGGACAATCTGCTCAAAAGAATAGTAGCTTTAAAGGTATTAAAGAAAAGTATTTTTAGAAATGAAAGAAGTATTGATAGATTTTATTCAGAAGCAAGATTATCGGCAAAAATGAATCATCCCAATATTATTACAGTATACGATGTCGGAATGTTAAAAGGTGAACCTTTTATATCAATGGAGTATGTCGAGGGAACCAATTTCATCAAGTATTTAAAAAGGAAAAAAAGGCTTAGCTTGAGGCAAACAATGTTTGTTGCGATAAATCTTTTCAGAGCTCTTGATTATGCGCATAAAAAGAATATAATCCATCGTGATATAAAACCTCAAAACATAATGCTCACTAAAGACAAACAAATAAAAATCATGGATTTCGGGCTTGCTGTTTTAATCACAGAAAGAAATAAAGAGGAAAACATTATTGCTGGAACGCCTACCTACATGTCTCCCGAACAAATAAAAGGAAATCCTGTAGATCACAGAACAGATATTTATTCAGCAGGAATAAGTCTCTTTCATTTGATTATCGGCTATCCTCCTTTCAGAGGGGATGATGTGGCAAATCAACACCTATTTGCTACCCCACCAAAAATTTCAGAGATAAGGGATGATGTTCCCCATGAGTTTTCAGATTTTATTTCAAAGTGTATAGAAAAAAGCAAAGAAAAAAGATTTCTATCAGCTTCTGATGCTCTAATTATCTTAAAAAAAATTCAAGCTAAATATAAATAGAGAATTCTATTTTTTTAAAAAGGAAAATAAACCTTTTCCTTGAGAAGTAAGTTCTTTGTAAAGATTGCTTATTTTCTCATCATTGGGAAATTTTTGAATTGCCTTTTCAAGCACTGAGACCGCTCTACTTTTAAGGCCTTCCTTTTCATATAATTTTGCAAGATAATAATATGGTTCTGAAGACCATTGATTTAAAGATATTGCCTTAAGAAAATTCTCTTCCGCTGCTTTCTTGTACTGATCTATTTTGGACTGTCCCAGAGCAAGGACAAAGTAAGCTTCATAATTTTTAGTATTTACATATTTAATCACACTCTCTAATAATGAAACTGCCTGCTGATATGCTTGTTGTTTAAATAAGATTTTAGCTCTCATTATCGTTTGTCTGACCAGTTTTTCTTGATCTACTTTTTTTTCATCTTCTTCATCAGACTCAGGTTTTATATCACTTGCTTTATTTATTGCATCAAAAACGATTTCTGCTTTTTCTTTAATTTCGAGAGGAGTGCCGGTCGGTAATCTATCAGGATGGAATTTTTTTACCAATTCCAAAAATTTCCTTTTCCTCTCCTTTGGATCTTTCGGAAGGATTTTAGAATACTCCTTATTTTCAGCTAATAAATAAATATTTTCCAACTCCTCTAAAAATTCTTCCGATAATTCCATTTCAGAAATATCTTCATCTTTTTCTTCCATATTTTCTCTTCCTTCTCCAAGAACATCAATAAAGTCAAAGGTATAAAGTTTAAAAAGTGATCTAAAAAAATCACTACCAAATTCATTAGTTATTTCTTCCAACTCTTTTGGCTCCTCCAAAAAAGCAAGGAGTTTTTTTTCTTTCATAGAAAGTAAAAACTCAAACCTATTCTTCCCTTCTAATTTGCGAATTTGACCATTAAAAATGGACTTAACTTTGTTATTAATATCCCCATATTCAATAGCCTCTAACAAAACTTCAACTAAAGGAACATTCAATCTCGAGTCCGGAGGAATTTTTACCTTCCTTTTTAAAAAGCTATATTTTAAATCCTCTTCATAAATCATTGCCAAAGAAACTTTTTTTAGTTGATACTTTAATGCAGTAAACAATTGAGAAGCATTTATTATGCCCTCCTGAACCAATTTTTTTCCGAGTTTTTCTCTGCTAATCCTTGCCTTTTCAATATAGGAGTGAAGACTTTTATATTGCTCATCATCTATTATATTCAAAGAATAAAGAATATTTCCAAGATGCTCCTGCTCTGCTGTGCTTTTTGAAAAAACAATAACCTCATTTTCAACAAATAATTCCCTTCGAATTCCACTTTTTTCCCCGACTAACACCCCGCTTAAATTCTCTTTCAAAATTTTCTTAATCAAATTTATCAGCTCTAAGTTCATATTTTACCCTTCCTGTGGTTAGTATAATATGAAAAATAAAAAAAAACAAGCTCAAGTCATTTAGAAATAGAGATATGATATAATAAAGTTTAGGAGAAAGAGAAAATGAATAGATATGCAATTCTTTCAGTTTATGACAAAAAGGGCATTGATAAACTTGCCTCTTTTTTGGTAAAAAAGGGCTATACGATTCTATCAACAGGGGGAACAGCCAAATTTTTAGAAGAAAAAGGAGTAAATATTATAAGAATAAGTGAAATTACTAAATTTCCGGAAATCTTTGACGGAAGAGTGAAAACACTGCACCCGAAAATATTCGGTGGAATTTTGAAAAGAAAAGGAAAGGATGAAGAGGAGGGGGAAAAACATGATATCCCAAATATTGAAGTTGTTGTAGTAAATTTCTATCCCTTTGAAAAGGTAATTGAAGATAATCTTGATTTGGATGAAATGCTTGAAAATATTGATATTGGCGGACCTTCAATGGTAAGAGCAGCTGCTAAAAATTTTAAAAACATAATTATAATAACTGACCCTAATGATTATGATAAATTTATGAAAGAGTACGAAAAAAATCAAGGCCAATTAAATATAGAGTTCAGAAGAGAACTTGCAACAAAGGCATTTTTATCCACATCCTATTATGATTCTTTAATTTTCAATTATCTTAATGAATCTTCTCCTGTTGAAAAAGAGATTTTTGTATTAGGAGGAAGAAAGCTTCAAGAGTTAAGATACGGAGAAAACCCACACCAAAAAGGAGCACTTTTTTATACTCCACCAGAATCATACATTCAAGAGATTGAGCAAATTCAGGGGAAAAAATTATCATACAATAATATAAAGGATTTTTTTGAAACAATGAGTCTTGTTGAAGAGTTTAAAGATGATGTATTTTGTGCAATAACAAAACACAATAATTCCTGTGGAGCAGCAGTCAGAAGCTCTCCTAAAGAGGCATTTTTAAAAGCTTTGGAGGGGGATCCAATCTCAGCTTTTGGCGGAATTATAGGGTTTTCAGTAAAAGTAGATAAGGAGACAGCAGAAGAAATTATAAAAAGTTTTTTTGAAATTGTAATAGCACCTGATTTTGAAAAGGAGGCTCTTGAAGTTTTTAGAAAAAAGAAAAATCTAAGAGTTTTAAAGCAGAAAAAATTTCCAAAAAGAAAGTTTAATATTTCAATGCTTGATGGCGGCTTTCTTGTTCAAGAAGAGGACATGGTTTTATGGAAAGATGAGAAAAAGTATGAGCAGGTGAGTGGAGAAAAAGTTGACACTTCAGTTGAAAAGGATCTTGAGTTTTCATTTAAAATAGTAAAACACTTAAAATCAAATGCAATTTGCATAGTGAAGAATCAAAAACTTATTACAATGGGAACTGGCTCTACATCAAGGGTGGATGCTCTGAAATTTGCTATAAGTAGAATTGAGGATAAAGAAAAGTTAAAAGATGCTACATTAGCTTCATCAGCATTTTTCCCTTTCCCGGACTCTATAGAAATAGCGGCAGAATACGGAATAAAGAATATTATTCAACCGGGTGGTTCCATAAGAGACAAAGAGGTTATCCAAAGAGCAAAAGAGCTTTCCATTAATATGTTTTTAACCGGCATAAGACACTTTAAACATTGATGAAATACAAACCTGTTTCAAAAGAAAAAATAGAAGAGATATATGAAAAGATAAAAAAGTTAAAAAGAGAAAAATTATTCTTAATAGAAGATATTAAAACACTTGAAATAGCTGTTGATTATAAACTAAAACCACTTATCATACTTATAACAGAAAAAATAGCGGAATCCTTTTCCTCCCTATTAACCTCTTCTGACATTATAGAGGATAAAATATTTATCATTTCGGAAAAAAGAATAAAAAAGCTCAAACAGGTGAAAGCCAATCCCGGGATTATAGCTCTTTTTAAGAAGAGAGATAGTAAAAGTATTAAGCCAAAAAAAGCTGAGTATTATTTCGCACTTGAAAGAATTCAAGATCCGGGAAATGTCGGAACAATCATAAGATCAGCTCTTAATTTTAATGTGTCAAAAGTCCTCCTTTCAAAAGGTTCGGCATCCATTTATAATCCCAAGGTGATAAGGGGGAGTATGGGAACAGTTATGATACAGTCGGTAAAAGAAAATTTAGAGCTAAAAGAGGAGCTCTTATCTTTGAAAGAAAAGGGATTTAAGGTTTATCTAACTTCTTCAAAAATAGGTAAAAGAATAGATTCCATTAACTTAGAGTTTCCTTCTATTTTTGTTGTTGGCAATGAAAGTAAAGGAATTTCCCAAGAAATAGAGGAAACAGGGGATTTTTGGATTAAAATTCCCACAACTGGAAAATCCGATTCTCTGAATGTCTCTGTTTCAGCATCAATCATAATGTATGAAATATACAAAAAGAATTACAAATAAATTGACTTTTTTTCTTAATTATCTATCATTTAACATATGTATCCAGTTGATGCTGTTTTCGGAATAATAGTTAATACTTTTTGGTGGTGGGCGGAGTTCTCCGCCCGCGAAGAGTCATAAACCCCAAGTCTGCATTCTATTAAATTTCAAAATTAAAATATCTTTAAGGAGGAGAATAATGGAAAGATTTTTAAAAAGGAATAAAAAATATATACCTAAAAATTTTTACAATATAAAGGCGGACCTTTCGGAACTCCCGAAACCTCCGCTTCATCCAATAACAAAAGAACCACTAAAACCAGAAGATCTTTTACTTCTTTTTCCTGAAGGATTCATCGAACAAGAGCTTACGAATAAAAAATTTATAAAAATTCCTGAGGAAGTCTTAAATGCATATTCTGTTTATAGACCAACTCCTCTTGCTTATGCAAAATTTTTAAAAGATTATCTTAATACTCCTGCTCACATTTTTTACAAATTTGAAGGGGTAAGTCCAACGGGAAGTCATAAAAGCAACACAGCGCTGATGCAAGCATATTTAGCATCAAAAGAAGGTATTAAAACACTTACAACTGAAACAGGAGCTGGTCAATGGGGCTCAGCACTCTCTCAAGCAGGTTCAATTTTTGGGATTGATATTAAAGTTTTTTACGGTTAGGATAAGTTACAGACAAAAACCGGGAAGAAAAATTTTAATTGAAAGTTTCGGAGGTAATGTTGTAGAAAGCCCAAGCAATCTCACCGAAGCAGGGAAAAGATGTTACAGAAAAAACCCGAATCATCCCGGTAGCCTCGGGATAGCAATCTCAGAAGCTGTTGAACTTGCATTTTCAGACTCTAAGACAAAATACTCTCTTGGCTCTGTTCTTGATGCTGTTCTATTACATCAAAGTATTACAGGGCAAGAGGCGGTAAGCCAATTAAAGAAAAACGGTATAGAACCGGACATAGTAATAGGATGTGTAGGAGGAGGTTCTAATTTTGCGGGGCTTTCTTTCCCTTTTATAGGAAAAATGCTAAAAGGCGGTAAGAAAACAAGATTTGTTGCTGTGGAACCGAAGGTCTGTCCTACAATTACAAAAGGAGAATTAAAATACGATTTTGGGGATTCAGCCGGATTAACACCTCTTCTTTACATGCACTCACTTGGAAAGGATTTTGTCCCACCGCCAATTCACGCAGGAGGGGTTAAGGTATCACGGAATGGCTCCTCTTGTAAGTCATCTTACAAAAATTGGAATAATTGAAGCAAAAGCTTACGAACAATCAGAAGTTTTCGAAGCAGCCTCTATTTTCTTAAAAACAGAGGGAATCTTACCTGCTCCTGAATCAGCTCATGCCATTAAAGCTGCTATTGACGAGGCTTTGGCTGCAAAAAAGGAAAATTCAGAAAAAATTATCTTATTCAATCTCTCGGGACATGGCTACTTTGATATAAATGCTTATGCTCAAAAAGTTTAGATTAAATGGGAGAGAGGAAAACCTCTCTCCCATTTAATATTTATTTTCCTCCGTTTCCGTAATCAAAGAGTTCTTTGTAGGAGTAAAAAGGTATATCATAGTCAAATGTCTCATTAATTATCTTAATAAACTCATTGGCAACAATAGCATACCCTAATGAACTTGGATGAACCCCATCATACGAAAAAAGCCCACCGGTAAGATAATCAAGAGTAAAAGTTACACCACCTATTTTAAAACCATTTTCGTAGATATCATCAAACAGAGCATTAATGTCAACAAGCGCAGCATTATATTTTTTAGCTGCATCAGAGATTATTGTATTGTATTGCTCTACATAAGAGTTAAGTTGAGAAACCTCTTCCGGGCTCAAAGTCACCTCGTCCGGCAAAGGCTGTCCATTACCACCTAAAGCAACAGGGATACCATAACCTTGCAGAATATATGTCAGCCCATTTAATGTTATATACCATCCCTCTGTCATAGGTCCCTCGGGTCCAATGTAGGTAATAGGTTTTCCATCAGGCCCTATTACAGGTTCATTTGTTTGAGGATTTGTAATGTATATAGAGAGAGCTGTTACAAATGGTATTTGGGTAACATTTGGAATATTGGCTATTGCGATTTTAGCTTCGGATGTTTTAAGCATGGCTAATGCCTGATCAAGCAATTGTGCATAGGTATCAGGAGGAAATATGGTAACTCCCAACACAACCTTTCCTGCTCCGACCGCTCCCAAAACCTCATTGTTTCCAAGCCAAAAAGTAATTAATTTTGGATTTAAGCTAAGAGCCTGTTGGAGAGCATTTCCTAATTTCCTCAAAATTATGTTATAAAAAGGATTTGTTTCCGAATCATAAGTCGGATAAAAAGCAGTGTAAAGAGTTGCTCCCGGAATACCTAAATTATCATAAGCTCTCGGCAGCGAAAGATTCAGAGGAGAACCATAAGTGGAAGCTGTCGTAAAAGTTATCGGATTAAGGTTAACAAGCTGCATTAAAGGGGGGATTCCTGGGGAAGAGATAAGAGGTTGTTCAAAATCGCTAATTCCCAATTGTTTTGCAATTATGTTTGGGAAGGAAAATGCTTGATAATCAGCAACAAGTCCTCCACTTTGATAGCCTGCCGTCAAAGAATCTCCTATTGCCACATATTTGGTAAGATCTGTTTTATAATCTCCACTGAACAAAAAACCAACAAATAAAATGATTAATAAAGATAATAATACTCTTTTTTTCATCTTCTACCTCTTAAAAATTAAACCTCAAGTTAATCCCTGAAATAAAAGCATAACTTTTGTAAGTCCCGTTGAAATTATCTTCATTCTCTCCGTTTGTTGAAGCATCTTTAAACAGAACAATAGAATTTCCAAAATCTACAATTATTTTTCCCATTTTATAACTTACACCAAATGTAATCCCATGTTTATCAGAATCTGGTAAATCCGGTCCTAAACTCACTGCTTCAGGAGCTCCTTGATCATAATAATATCCTGCTCTTACTGTGAATTTATCAGAAATATTCTTTTCAACACCAAACCTAAAGGTATAGGTATCCTTATAATGTTTGATGACGGTTTTGGAGAATAGAGGATAATCCTCAAATTCTATCTTCAACTCATTATACTGACTCCATTTCATATAATCAACAGAAGCAGTAAACAAGAATCCTTCAAAAACGGTAGTTGAAAAGCCAGCACTAAAAAGAGAAGGGAAAACAAGACTTGTTTTTCCGGTGGCTTTTGAAGGGAACTTTGTAGCTATCGAAGCATCCAAAAGAGGATTCCCTGTTGATATAAGTTTAAACTCAGCATCCCCCTGATAATCAATTGTCATCTTTCCTGAATAAGAAAATCCAAAGTTAAATTTATCAAACTTTAAAAGAGTACCAATTCTATAACCAATTCCATGACTCATATCAGATTCAAGATGAAGCTTTGCAACATCAATAACTGCAAAATTCAAAGGATTTACAAAAGGGATGATCTGATCATTATAAAGTTTGGAATTTCTGTAAATCAAAGATACAGCAACTCCAATATTTTTAGAAAGTTTAAGTCCTAATGTTGGAGTTAAATCCACTGTTTGAACCTCTGTGTTAGTAGCAATATACCTTCCTGACCATTTTTCATCCCATTTCACGCCAAGTCCAAAGGGGACACTAATACCTACACCAAGGAAAATTCTTTTTCCAAACTTTTTTCCAAAATATAAATTGGGAATAAGAAAAGTCTGAGATACAGCTGTCTCCTTTACGCCTTCTCCCGGATATGGATTTGCGCCATCAAACTCTACTGAGGGAAAAATCATAAATCCTCCCACCAAAACACCTGATCCCTCAAAAAAAGCTGCTCCACCAGGATTGTAAAAAAGAGCTGAAAGATCATCTGCTACAGCAACAAAAGACTCTCCCATACCAACTGCTCTTGCTCCACCTTCATTTAGAGAAAATCCTCCTGAAAATACAAGAACAGATGATAATAAAAAGAGAGTTAAAGCATAAAATGTTCTTCTCACGATACCTCCTTTAATTCAATATACGATAAAATCTGCTATTTTATTTTCCAATTTTTCTTCATCCGAAGGTAAAACCTTAACATTGGCTATTTTTACCTCTGGAAAAAGAGTTTTCAAGACACCAGCAGTCCCTAACTTATAATCAGAATGAAAAGAACCATTAATGTGAAGTATTAAAAATCCAGGGTTCTTTTTCATCTCTCTATAAATACTCTCTGCCATTGTTGAATCTTTCACACATTGAGCTTTGTAAAATTTTTCTTTAAATTTAAAGGCTCCATGTTTCCCCATAGGGCCACCCATAGCTTCCATAGTTTTATAGAAAAGCTTTCTGTACTGAGGATAATCAAAATATATTGTTTTTGCTATAAGTCTCCTTTCCGCTGGTTTAAGATTGTTTAAAACAGCTAAACCATTTCTTGCTACCATTGCGGCATATCTTCGTGGTACATTTGAAGCTATTACTTTTATGCCTTTCTCTTTAGCGAATTCAATCATTGGCTTATAATCTGTTGGATAATTTTTCCAAGGACGAGAGTTTTTCAAAAATTCTTCTTCGGATATTTTCCCTTCAAGATACTGGTTTAAAATACTCTGGACATCTCTCTCAAACATTTCAAGAGACAGGATTATTTTCCCCCTTTTCTTAGCATACAGTTTCTTCAAAAGCTCAAGTTCCACAAAGTGAGCTTTGGGATCGGTATGTTGCTCTCCTACAAAAACCACATTAACATTTTCAAGTAAAGCAATCATCTCATTAAAAGATTTTAACCTTTTACCATTATGAATAATCTTTAAATCTCCCACACTAAAGCCCATAAACAAAAAGATTATAAAAAGAGCAATTAAACTTTTTGTCTTCATTTTTCCTCCTACGATAAATTAGTTTATTATATTTTATGTTAATAAAATATATAATATTTGTTAGCGAGGTAAAAAGAATGGGACAGAGGACTCCATTTTTCCTAAG
>Ga0190334_1000276_pt1 | contig 26708 bp, 34 predicted proteins | sample 48720478_MG_FD_161270 | JGI IMG/M metagenome (GOLD analysis project Ga0190334, IMG submission 161270) | Hydrothermal vent sediment bacterial communities from Southern Trench, Guaymas Basin, Mexico - 4872-04-7-8_MG | ecosystem: Environmental > Aquatic > Marine > Hydrothermal vents > Sediment ... | reverse complement strand
CTCTTGATGAACTAATGACGTTGCTCTCTCCCTATTTTAGTACAGATGATGATATAGAGTTGTTTATAACTGCAATGCAACAGACAAACCAGTTAATAGAGGTTGAATCCGGCGTTTTTGAAACTGCTGAATATAAACCAGTTGTAAAACGAGAAACACCTCTATATTTAGAGGTTACACCCAGAGCAGGAAAAACAAGAGAGGAGGAGATAGAGGGGGTATCAGTTTATCATTATGGGGGAGCAAGAAATGTACCTGCACCAAGAACAGGTATTAGAGCAGGGCTAGGTTGGAGTAAAAGACATGGTATACCAGCATCTATAATCATAACAAAAATATACAAAGAGGGCAGATGGGTTCCAGTTAACGCACCTGTTCATACACCAATACCTGGTAGGTCTCCTAAAACAGTGGAGACATGGAGAGCAGAGATACCGAGAGATATTGTAAGGGAATATGGTATAACTTCTGAGACACCTATGAGAGTAAAAATGACGACACTGATAAGAGATTTTTTTGCTACACTACAGCTATGGGGATATGCCTTACTGGTTATGATTTTCTTTGGCGTAACAAAAGAAGCAGTAAATCCACGAACACTTGAACTTATAGGAGATGATTTTGTCACGCCAATATCAGCCAATATAAAAAATGATTTAATAGACACCTCTGATAAGGTAGAACAACTTTTATATGATTGGCTCGAAAATTTCAATCCAGAGTATCATGCTTTATTTGAGGAGAGCAAAGATGCTGATAAAGTGGCTGTTCAATCCCCTCTTTCAGGCGTTGGGCCAGAGCCATTAAAGGAACACGAAGAGAGAATAGCAAAAATACAACTTGTTGACCCAAATAGGGTGCTTGACACAGAGATAGCTATATATCAGACAAATAAACCCTATGACCATATCCCCCCTCTTTCAGCATTTGAACCTGTTAAAGACACAATAGTGGCTTCTTTGAAAGAAGCAAGAGGATTAACTAAATTGATGCAAAAAACAGAAGGGTGGCAATAACCTTAACTATTGAGGATGTTATCCCAATGGTCTAAAGCTGATTGTGCATCCTCCAATGCATTTGAGACATCAAATATACTGTCTGCATGTTCTAAACCATTGCCTGCTTTCATAAAATCCAGTAAAGACTCTTTGTATTCTTGTCTCACATATTCCATGTTAGACGATAATGTAAAGTCATCAATCTCTTCAAGGAAGTTTTCAGTGTCTTGTTTTAGTCTGGCTCCATACTCATTGATACATGCCATGTCCATATTGCAGGAGGATATAAGTTGTACATCTACATTTATAGTATCTATAGAGTCCACTAACCATTGTTTGAACTCTTCATCATTGTTCAAGCCAAAATTGTTCAAGCCAACGACGAATACACCTGTTCCAATGGCGATGAGAACCACCACAACAAAGACGATAATACTCTTTTTCATCATAGTTTGTTGTATATCATTATCTTTATAAATAGATTATGAATAAACTTTATATTGGTAAGGGAAAATGGAAAGATTGAACCTACAGGGAAAAAGATTAGGTGTGTTGGAGAAGAGGGAGGGAAAAATTGAGAGTTGGACTTGATTTAGATTATACTCCTCTAAAAGATACGCTTGAATTGAAGGAAAGGATACTCAAAGAGCAGAAGGCAAATGGATTAACGCAAATCCTAATATTTCAAACAAAACATGGTTATCATCTTGAACTCATTTACAATAGACCTGTGGCAGTTGAAGAGGATTTTAAACTACGTGAAAAATATGGAGACTGCAAGAAGAGAAAAGAGTACAGTGAAAGAAGATACAATTTGATTGGTAATGACTATGATATTTTATTTCAAGTCAAAGAAGGTTTTTGGAGGAAAAGAGTATGGTAGTTTGGAGTGGAAAAAACGTTGCAGAATATGTTGAAGATGTTGATGAAGAGATGATTCAGCCGAATGGTATTGATTTAAGAGTTGATGAAGTGTATTCGTTGGATGCGGAGGCTGGAAGAAAGTTGTTGAAGCCAGATGAAGATGGGCGATACAATTTATCGCCTTTTCAACCATATATCATCAAATTTGCAAACAAGGTTCGTATTCCTGAGAAGACGGTTGGAATGTTTTTTGTGAGAAGCACCATGTGGCGTAAAAGAGGTATCATCATACAGGCTTCTTTGTGGGATACTGGATACGTTGGTCGTGGTGAGATTCTGGTAATGTCTTTGGTGGATAGTTATCTGGTGGCGGAGGAGAGGTTCGGTCAGATTGTGTTTTTGAATGCTGAGGATACTGTCCCATACAATGGGCAGTATCAGGAGGAAAAGTATGAGATGTTGGAGTTGCAAAGCTGAGTTGAAACCAGGTTCAGACCCCAGACCCTATCTTGTATGTGAATGTGGGGCAGTATCTAGAAATCCAAACTTTTGGAATAGATGGTACCGCAATAGAAAAACAAGGGGAGCATTAAAATGATTGAAGAAGAAATAATATATACGATGCTTAGATATGGGGGCGGTTTCATAAAAAACCTGGCAAGATTATACATATCTGCTGATACATCCAACAAGCAAAGGCTGGAGAGATGCTTTAAAGATTATTTTGATGAGTACCGGAGTTTCCAACGTATGGAAAAAGAGGATGCAGGAGAATGAGTGCTGTTAGAAAAAGTGAAAAAATTGTGGTGATTGAAAATGTGGGCAGACTATTATTCTAACCCAGAAAACATAGAGAAGATTGTTAACTTCTGTAAATACAGGGAAGTGGTTATAATCAAGAGGTTACCAGAGAAAAACATGGCTTTAAGACCATTTAAAATCTTCAAACCAGAACATTTAGAATACTGGATACGGAGACTAAATTTAACCAGAATAAAATTTGATTTATACATCAGTAATGCAAGTATCAAACTTCCTCCTCTTCCATCAGACTTACGCCAGCTTAAAGAAGCTAGAGCAATTTTAAATCAGAAGTGGAGAGAATGGTTGAATGGAGAGGATGCAGGGTTTGTTACAGGTTTTGATGTTTTTGCAGATATAGATATTGAGCAACTCTCTCATAGACCAAAAGCCAGAGAATATGCAATGGTTCTTGCAGGAGAGTTACGCAAAAAAGGTTATAATCCAAAGGTTTGGGATACAAGCCGTGGTTTTCATGTTATCGTTGTTGGTAAATTCAGACCAGATACAGCATATAATCTTGTGAGTGAGATATGCGATAGTAAGCAAATCCCTACCAGCATGAGTTTTAGATGTAATCAATGTGGCAGATTATTCTATAAAAAAGATGAGGATGTTTGTCCTTATTGTGGTAGCAAGGATATACTTCCTGTGAATAAACCTTTTGTTGATTTATCTGTAACTAGAGATATTAGGAGGATAAGGAGATGTCCATATTCATTACATTCAAAAACAGGTCAACCGATGGAGATGATAGGATGGATGTAGCAGTGTATTTGCATGGTTTTGGGTATACGCCTGCTACCGTTGTAAAACAAGGTAAACGAAAATCTCTGCTGCGGTTTGATAGTGGAGAGGAAAAATGGGTTGATAACAGCAAATGGATATACGTTAGTGATGCTAAACAACAAGCAGAGATAGTTAGAATTTTGAAAAGAGCAGGTTATAGGGAGATAAAATGAAAACTCATCATGTTAAAAAGGCAGGGAGTTGATGTGAAATGAAAAAAACCAAAACTTGGGAGGAAATCACTTGCCCATACTGTGATGGAAGATTTATGATTGAGATGGTAGAGGGAGACTTAGTCTGCCCATATTGTGGAAAAAGAATAAGGAAATGGGCTGGAGAGGTATGGGCACCCACTGAGGTTTAAGGATGTGAAGATGGCTGGAAGTATTGAATTGTTAGAAGAGGCAGTAAAGGAGGCAGCAGAAAACATACCTAAACTTAGTATCGAGGGATTGCTTTTACTTAATGAGTGGGAAAGACATGAAAAATGAGATTATTTCATTATTTGTATCATGGATATGGGGCATTCCTTTAATGATTGTTATTATGTTTTACATACCACGACCATATTCATATCTTTTGGCAATATCAATTGGTATGTTATCATATCTAATTACAAATAAGTTAATGGAGTGATTAAATGGTAGGCAACCCTAAACAACCTTTTGCAACTATATTTACATTTGACATTATAATTCACCGCTATAGAAGAGGTCTATGGTTGCCGATGGTTGGGGGATTTTGCCTTCCAAAAAAGGAGGTTTGATGTGAAATGAGTGAAAAAGAAATTTGGGAAGTATATCGTCAAATGATGGGATTTCCGCCGAGCTGGCTAAAGTTAGTATGGGAGTTTAATGTGAAATGATTTGCCCTAAATGTGGTAGAGAGATTGTTGGTGCACCAAGCCCACGCTGGTGTCCATACTGTGGTTATGATACATTCAAAGAAAAGAGGAGAAATAAAATGAATAATCCACAGTCTTTGAATTTAGGAGAACTGATTAGGAAAATCGAAGATGATTTGTTAGAAGAAGATAGCGAGATTTTGGATGATGCGCATGATTTACATGCAAGTTTGAAGGAAACAATTCAATACTATACGGATACAATAGTATCAAAAACAATAGAGTATGCTATTGATGTTATCAGACAACGCCTCAAATCTGCCTGTGACTTCTTCCTGCGGTATAAAGATAATCCAGAGTTGCTAATGAAGGAACATCCTGAATATGTAGATGCTCTTTTAGATAATGGATTTATTTGGGAAGATGGTTCAGTAGATAAACATAGAACTCATATATACAACGACTGGCTCTTCCGTTTAGCTTTCAAACCTGTTTTAGGAGATGATGTAGATGAAGCATGAACCTTTGGATTTGAATGAAATAAAAGACAAGCTGGAAGAATGTTTCAATGAACTTGAAAATATGTTTGAGTATGGTGGTGATGAAAATGAAGCATAAACCATTGAAAGGAAAGATTAAGGAAAGTTGGAAACCAAGTGATATAAGTAGTCTTGTAAGAATAGAATACTTCTTAAAAAGTGATGTCAAATCCGCTGTTGATGGATTACTTGAGGAGATTGAAAATCAGTCTTACCATCGAAATGAAGAAGATTGGGGAAATTTAGAGTCAGACTATGTAATCAATTTAGAGGATGTTAGATTTCTAATCAAGAAATGGTTTCCAGACGTTTTAAAAGAGGAGAAATGAAGCATAAACCAGTAGATAGGATGATTGTTACTTTGAAGGATATTCAACATCATTATAATCTTGGTTTAGTTGATTTAGATGACCGTTTTTTTCCATATGAAGATGTCAAATCTGCTGTTGAAGGGTTGAAGAATGAACTTAAAGATTTTAAAGACAAAAATCCTAGTCTTGATACTTGGGTTCATTCTGAAATTCTTAGAATGATTGATAAGTGGTTTAAGGATGTGATAAGATGACTGGCTAAAATTAGTATGGGCGGTTTGATGTGAAATGATTTGTCCTAAATGTGGTAGAGAGATTGTTGGTGCACCAAGCCCACGCTGGTGTCCATACTGTGGTTATGATACATTTAAAAAGGAGGCATCAGAAGTTTAAAGGGGTTTAAAAGAGGAATAATCCAAAAAGTATTTATATTTTATGATTATTATAGGTTTTGGTATAATGAAAAAGGAGGTAGATAGAATATGAAGAAAGTGACACCAATTTTGGTGATGCTGGTGGCTGTAGCCTTCGCAGGAGTTGCTATGGCACAAACAACTACAAATGTGATATGGGCTGGGGGTGGAAACATCGAAGTACATTTTGTGAGTGGAGATGATGCAATAAATGATTTCTATACAGGTGGAGCCTACATAAAAGGGGAATACCAGGCAGCAGACCAAGGTAACAACCCTGACATTGTAGATACAACAAGTGTAAAAACCATAGCAGATGTTGAAAATGGTTTCATAGAATATCGTTACACAAGAACTGACAGCCATACTTCTATGCATGGTGATATTGGACAGGAAAGTTATACATATATCTTGACAGATGATACTGCAAACTTTAGATGGCAAAGTTGGAGTAATTGGGGCAGTTATCGCACTCTCAATGATGAATATACTTGGGCGGGTATTCCAAGTCACAATCAGATACATGCAACAGGAAACCATTTCATACATCACTATCTTGACAATGGTAATAGTGAAGGAACAGAGATACTAATGTCTGCTGATGGAAATACAGATTTAACAATCAAATGGGAAGAAGCAGATGGCAATGGTTTTAGTTTTGGCGAAGAAAATAAGCAACGCCTCAGCAGTATTGATACAACTGGTGCAGGTTATTTCACAATGAATGCCTATGCAGACAACATGATAAATACTAACTTCGGCATACATACAGACGGCTACCTTAAAATACACGCAGAATTCACAAGTGGTTTCCACTTCAGTAACTTTGCGTTAGAGGGAAACTAATTCCCTCTACATATTTTTTTGAGGAGGTTGTGTGGATGAAAATATGGATTGGCGTATCGTTGTTGTTTATTGTTGGTGTAAGTTTTTTTCCAGTTTATGGTTCTGCTGAGACAACGTATACGGATATAACTATTGTTTCTGACCAGAATGTTACGGCGAATGTTACAGCGGTTGCTAATGGTACAGCTGTTGTGTATGTTGATGGCATCGCTGTAAAAGAAGAAATTAGCAGATTATGGGATAAGATACATTCAGTTAGTGGAAGGGCATCATCAGCATGGAGGATAGGAAATGATGCTTGGCTACTTGCCTTAAATAATAATGAATCTATTATGTTCCTATATGATAAGGTGGATAATAACACAATGAAAATCTATCTTCTTCATGATGAATTGCTTGGCTTTGAAAATGAGTATTTGGGTTTTAAAAATAGTTCAAAAACATCTTTTGAGAATCTGAACAGTAGTGTAAATGCAAATGCTGACAGGTTTGATGGTTTAAATGAGACTGTCAGCATTCTTTCTATGAGACTTGATTTTGTTTCTAAGGTTGTTGTTGTGTTGTTGGTTACATGGTTTGCTACTATCATTGGTTTTGTAGCATCGGATATTGTGAAAAAGCATAGGAATATAAAAAAGAAAGTTGATGTAAATGAAGCCAAAAATTGATGATGAAGATTTGTTTGAGTTTGTTAGGCAGAGTGGTGTAGTTACAGCAGTAGTTGTCGCTAAAAAATATAATGTTAGGGTTGCAACCGCATGTAATCATTTGATTGATTTGGTTAGGTTGAATAAGATAAGGTATGTACGTCTTCCTAAGTTGCCTAGACGTTTGTATAAGAAACCATTTAATTTTTTCAGGAAGAAACGTTTGTATTTTGTTGATGATAATGAGTTGTATAGGTGGTTGCAGCATCAGGTAACCAATGTCTGTGACCGTGATAAAAAAATTTTTTTCAACATTATTGATGAATGGATGAAAGGGGAGGTATCTATGCCATATATAAGAATAAGAGATGAAAATGGTAAGGAAAAAACAGTTCCATACGCTACGTTTGAAGAAGAAATCAAGCCAAGATGGAAAGCAGAGATGTACGACAGGTGGAGGGAAAAACACGAAAAAAAAAGTTGAGGAGGAGGTTTGATGAATTGGCGAGAACATATTGGAAAAAGGTTGTTAATAGGAAGAGGGTATCTTACAGGAGATATATCCGAGGTAGAAGTGCTTGACGTCTCACCGAGTGGGAAATATGTGAAACTAAAATATTTACTTTCAGGATTTGTTGATTGGCAATCTACAGACAGAATCATGTTTATAGAAGAGTTGGGTTAAGATGAGAATACTAATGATAACGCCAAGGTATCCCCCTAATATAAAGGGTGGTGGTGAGATAAGTTGCCAGCTGTTGGTTAATGCAATAGCAAGATATGAGTACATTGATGTTATATCCTTTGATGGAAACAAAACTCAACATACAAAAGTAGATGATATATTAGTTAGAAGAGTAACACCTATCTCAAAATCAAAGATGCTTGTAGGCAGTCAAGCATACAATATGTTGAGAGAAGAGATAAACAATTACGATTTGTTTCACACATACAACATGACCCTTATGCCAGTTGTTGGTAAACTCACCAAAAAATACCACATGCCTTCACTTGCAACACTTAATGGAATAGTCTTCTCTCCTTCAATGAGCAGTTACAAATTCAAATACTTTAGCCCAAAATTTTATAGGAATAAAATAGTAATGAAATCCATTAAAAATATAAAGCATTTCACGACAATATGCCCCTACTACAAGGAAAACTGGGTGAAAGACGGAATCGAAAAAAACAGAATAACTGTTATACCAAACATGATAGACCCCTCCTTTAAACCAGTAAAAACAAACCATTCAGATACAGTTAGATTACTATTCATCGGGAACTATGCTAAATGGAGAACTCTGGATACTCTACTGGAAGCATATTCAAAGTTGGAACAGCAAAACATTGAACTTGTAATAGTTGGAAGTGGATGGGAAGACACCATAAAAAGATATGAGGTAAAAAATAAAATCATATATCTTGGTGACATCCCTTACAACAAAATAACAGAGATATACTCTAAATGCGATATATTTATTCAACCATGTCTGTACCCTGTTCCTGTGGGGAGGGTTGTTCTTGAAGCCTTGCAGAGTGGGTTAGCAGTCATAACCACTGGTAATGATTGTTATTCACCAATCATTAGAAATGAGAGAGAGGGCATGCTTATTTATCCAATGGATGCAAAAAGTTTGGCTGAGAAGATACAGATGTTGATAGATGATAAAAAATTGCGTGTAAGGTTAGCAGAAAACGGTAAAAAAAGAGTGTATGATGTATGTTCTCCTTCAAGTGTTGCAAAAAAATATTTAGAGGTATATGAGGGGGTTTTGAGTTGACAGAGATTTATCTCCACATTGGGATGCAGCGTACAGGAACAACATTTTTACAGCAAGAGATATTCCCTAAAATAAATGTCAATCTTGTTAACTTTGAAAAAGCCAAATTACGGTACATAATTCTAAACAAGAGCATATTTTCAGAGGAGATAAAAAGCAGGATAAAAACAGGACAAAAAAACCTTATCTCTAATGAAAACATTTACTGCGACATGTGGTCTAATGAAGATGACAGATTTAAAATTTTAGATAAAATTAAGCTTTTTTACCCTAACGGAAAAATCATTTTTGGAGTTAGAAACAAAAATGAGCTACTAATATCTTGGTATAAAAAATATGTGGTAAATGGAGGAACCTGTTCATTCAAAGAGTTCAAGCAAAAACCATTTATTAAAAAATTAGATTATGAACCATATATCAATAGGTTGTTAGAGCTTTTCGGTGAGAAGAATATTTATATCTACAAATATGAAGATATGAAGCAGGACATCCATTGTTTTGTAGAAAAACTTTGTAATTTCATAGGGGTTAAACCGCCAGAATTTAAAAACATACAACATAACGTTGGATATTCTCTTTGGCAGCTAAAAGTTTCGCTGATACTAAATAGATTTTTTAGAACAAAACTCAATCCAAATGGTTTGATTCCAGCAGGTAGACATGGCAACTGGTTGATTTATAGAATCCTATTCCAAAGCCCTTATTTTCCAAAGTTTATAAGAGGCAGAGACATTTCATGGGAGGATTTGATAAATGATAGATAAAAATCATTGGTTGGCATTCTATTATCAAATCAAAGAAATAGAAAAAGTCAAACCGAAGAGTTTATTGATAGTTGGTAAAGGTTGTGGGATAGTTGATGATTATTTTAAAAATAGAGGTATATCTGTAACAACATTTGATATTGATAAAAATACTAAACCAGACATTGTAGGAGATGTACGCAATCTTACTGATTATACAAAAGGTAGATTGTATGATGTGGTTTTATGTGCTGAAGTTTTAGAACACTTGCCCTTTTCGGATTTTGATAGATGTATTAAAGAACTTCATAAAGCATCAAAAAAATATGTTATTATCACACTACCTTATAATGGGATGTTTTTTTCTATAAAAATTGATTTTCCCCTATTCCATGATAAATATTTCAATCTGTATATCCCCTATAAAAAATCTCTTCAACATAAAGTGCATCAGTGGGAAATTGGTAGCAACAAAAACACATCTCTTATCCAAATCAAACAAAAATTAAAGAACATATATCATATAGACAATGAGTTTCAATATCCTTCTTTTCCATATATCCATTTATTCAGATTGAAGGTGGTGAAATGAAGATTTTATTTATAGGAAACACGGATTCAGAGTTTATCAAGAGAGACTATGAAATCCTGCGAAAACATTTCGATGTGGATATGTTTGACATAAAATACACATCAGCAACAGCTTATATAAAGCGACTGAGACAAATAAAAAAGCATGTAAAAAGATATGACCTAATCTTTTCATGGTTCGCCAACTGGCATTCTGCTGTTGCCACATTTTATGCTAAAAAATATGGAAAAAAATCTGTTGTGGTTGCAGGAGGATACGATGTTGTCTATCTTCCTGAGATAAATTATGGCTCGTTTTCAAAGATGAGTACAAGGATACCAGCAAAATATGCTTTAAAGAATGCAGACCTAGTGTTATCAGTAAGTCGTTCAAATCAAAAAGAGCTTTTAGAGAAAGTTGAACCAAAAAAGAACATACTGGTTTACAATGGAGTAGATACAGACAAATTTTATCCAAAGGGACAAAAAGAGAATCTTGTTATCACAGTAGGAGCTGTTAATCCTATGAATTGGAGACGAAAAGGAATAGAGTTGTTTGTAGAGGTAGCACAATATTTTGTGTTGCATGATACCAAATTTATAGTGGTTGGTAAAATAGCGGAAAGTATGAGAGAGACAATAAACAAAATATATGAAAGCGGTGTATTCACAAACCTTGTGTTTACCGACTTCATCTCCGATAAAGAACTTTTGAATCTCTACCAGAAAGCCAAAGTATACTGTCAGTTATCACTGCATGAAGGTTTTGGTGTATCCGTGGCAGAAGCTATGGCTTGCAGTTGTGTTCCTGTTGTAACCAACAGAGGTGCTCTTCCAGAAGTTGTTGATGACGCTGGTTTCATCATAGATTACAACAGCAACATATCTGTTTATGCAAAAACAATAAAAAAAGCATTAGAGACAGGAGAAGGTAAAAAAGCAAGAAAAAGAGTGGTCGATAATTTTTCTTTACAGAGAAGAGAAGAAGAGTTGATTACTGCGATACAATCTATAGAAGAAAATTCTCTAAACAAAAGAATCTCTTATGTGTCAGATGGAATAGCGTAAATAATTTAAGCATCATTACCATTTATTATTGATAATTATGATTTGTGTCGTCTGTGGATACAGGTATGGTAATTTTTCAGTATATGATGGTTTTGATGAGGAGGAATTAAGTGAGTTTGACAGCGATGAGTTTGGTATCTGCCCTGTTTGTGCTGAGGAGGTGGTACTTTGAAAAACCAGCTTAAAAAATTGGTTTACACCAAACGTTTTACAGACTCCAACGGTGAAACCATAGCTGAATGGAAACTATCGCCATGGAAGGTTTTCTTCATCCTCATAGCAGCAATGGTTGGTCTAATAATCTTATATGCATATGTTTTCACAGAGAATCCAAAGAATTTCCTTGGCAACGTTGTTTTCTACACCATCATAATTATAACTGCGGTTGCTGTACTATGGGCTATAAGTTCAACAGTTTTAAAAGGAAGAAAACTAATATCGGGATTTATAATAGCATTCATCCTCATTCTGCTCTTCTACTGGGTTTTAAATATCCTGTTATCCCACTTCAATATACTACATTTCCAGATGGGTGGTTACGCATTATGGTTGCTTATCACAGTGTTGGCTGGTTTAGGTGCAAAAAGAATAGATGGAAACCTTGATAGAAACGATGTTGGATACGGTCTTTTAGTGTTTGCAATAATAGTGGGTGCAAACATACCTGTTTCAACACATGGAGGTTTCCTTGCAAATATAGATTATTTCATAGGATGGATACTAAATTTTCTCAACGTCTCATCTTTCTCTCCGTTCTAAGCCATGCTACATTCCACACAACAGTATAAATCAACATTAAAACAACACAGTAAACAACAATAGGTAATGTAGAAATACGCCCCACAATGTGATTAAAATACACATAATCCAACAGCATACTCTCAGGTAACACTAAATCAATTACTACCCCACACAGTATTATCACAGCAACACTTGCTGTAACAATCTTAAGAGGCATAGATATTCTGGGTGCATAATATCTATACCCCTCCTTACGCCATGTGTTGATTTTCCTGTTTTCAACAAGTTCATCCAAATAAAGCCGAACCGTTCTATCAGACATATTATATGGTGGTTTTTTAAAAACCTCTTGAACATCACGTAAAATAGTATCATTCCCTCTTATCCATCTCTTCTCAATCAGATTAACCATATCACGTAAAACCTTCTCCTTATAATCCTTCTGGCTCAATAAAACCAATCTATGCCTACCCATCGGAAACAAATATTGATTGGAACCTTAAAAGGATTACGTTTCTCCATATAAGTCTTTTTAGCTCATCCCCTCATTTTTTTACGTTTCTCCTGTTATTTCACGTATCATCATTCTTTATTTATATACTCTACTGGATTACTTTTTCAGAGGATGTCGGTGACATCCAAAAAAGGCAGGTGATGAAAGAAATGAAATCAAAAGAAATGTTTGTAGTTGCCCTAATAATCGGGGCAATAATAGGGGCTGGTGGAATGTACTACTACGATGAGGCCAGAGTACAAAGTGCATTCCAGGAAGGTATGGCATACCAACAGGGTTTACAGACTACGGTCTCACCAGCGAGTATAACCGCTACTCTATCACCAACGACATTCAACCACACTGCTACTGTTGCAAGTGATGGAAGCGTATCATCAGAAACAGATAAAACAGCGTATCTAGTAATAGAGAATACAGATGAAAGTACGGCTGCAAGTGGTCTCAAAGTGTTGCTATATAATCCAATAACTAGTACAGAAGGATTGCATGATAACCTTGAGACGGACAGTACAGAGGTTGGAGTAACAGTTGGTGGAGTAACCGCTAAACTGTACCACGATGGTGATTACACAGACGGCTATGAGATTGGCGACTTACCAGCAGGTGGGCAGGTCAACATAACAGTGACATTTACTTTAGAGGATGCTGTGGCTGGAACATTCCAGGATGGACAGAGTTACAGTTGCCATCTGTATCTCTACCAACCTAACGCAAACTACTGTGACGTTGTATCCTTCACGGTGACCACTTAAGGGAATCAATTCCCTTCTCCAATATTTTTTTTGGAGGTGTTCACCGTGAAACGAGCAGTATTCACATTCGCAATAGTTGCCCTAATCTTTGCATTGGGTAGTGCTAGTGCTACAACATGGTACACATACCGTGAAGACCTTTCAGTAGCATCAGGAACAGTAGATATCTCTCTTACCTACTGGCATAATCAGACGACAACCCAAACATATAGGAACATAACTCTTCCATGTCAACTTGGAAACCTAAACAGAACCGTATCAAAATTTGCTATCAAAGCAAACGGTGGTGATATTACCTATAATCTAACCGTGAACGGTCAGTTAATCAAAGATAACGTATCTGTAACTAACGGAAATTGGGGTAACACCACATTATCAAACATAGTATCAGGTGGGGTATCACAAAGCGACACATATCTGAATTTCACATTCAACGTATCCGCAAACACAAACATAATCAAGATAGTGGTGTATGGTAATGACAGCAGTTTACTCTCCACATGGCTTTCAAGTCAAATAACTATAAAAGAGAGAGATGTATCCTCTCCAACAGTAGGCACATCATCTACTGGTAGCTACTGGACAGTGAATGATTCAATCACAGTTACAAACAACATGGCTTATACACTCAGTGACCTAAAGCTGAACTTAACCTATCCATCTCACAAAGTATCCACTCCAGTAACTCAAAAGACAATCTCTTCGTTGGCTAGCAGCGGAACAACCACACAGTATGTACAATACCAAAAATATGGGCCATACATCTACAAGGTAGACGATGACAGCACTGGAACAAGTCATGAGGTAACAATCTACATCAAATCGCCAGAGCAGTTGACAAACATTGTTGATTGGACAATCCATCCATCAGATGACGTCTATGACGGATACCTTGATACGCTTAATACAGACACTCTAACAATAAAACAGGGAAGCACAGAGAGAGAGTGGACACTGGACAACGGATACGTTAAACTAACTGATTTCACGGTGAAGCCAACCTGGTCACAGAATAAGTTTGTGTTAACTTGGACGGAGGCAGAAGAGGCACCAGTTACACCAACAAGCTGGTGGGAACAAACATACATTGGTTTACCAGCATGGCTATGGCTTGTATTTACAGTGATAATCATCGGTATAGTCTTTGCAACCTACAATAAGCACTAACCCCTACCCTTTTATTTTTTGGAGGGTAAAAGATGCAGGGCAAACATAAAATCATTACGATAGTGGCGATAGTATTAGTGCTAACTATAGTTTTTTCATCTCAGTTTCATTTATTCGCTAATGATTGGGGCACAGGTATAACAATTAACACTGATGCCTTATCATTTGAATACGAAGGGGATTATGCAAAAAAAGACAAACTTTTCCTGTATAATGAAGGAGAAGTATTGGATGATACAAGATATATAGTATCATGGCAACCCCAAGGTGAAAGTGTTAAAATAGCAGCTAAAGTAAATTTTAAGTTTTGTCCATATTTTGAGGATGCTTGGAGCCCAGTACCATCCTTTATACTGGGTCAATATGCATGGATGGTTCAATATGAGGATAAACCTGGTCACTTGATTACAATTATAGATGGTATCCATAACCACATAAATACAAACTATGTCCATATTTACAGTGGTCAAATCCTTTCAAACATAAATGGTTTAGAATACAAAACAAATGCTTTCGCAGATAGTTCAGACAACACTTTTGGTTCAAACACTTGGACAACCTGTTTCGACTCATCCATCCATCCTTCTTTCCGTAGTCTTTCAACAGATACACTTGTATTTACAATGAAAGGCAACAAAGTTGGTGCAATAAAAGTATATTGTGTTATAGAATATGCAGAATGGCAATACACTTTTCTAACACATGGCAGATATAATGGTAAAAACGCCTTGTTAGGATTGGATTGGGCTTATCTACCAAGCGGTGTTGGAAAAGTTGATGTACTAGGGGAAACAGCGGTTAGAAGCGAAGGTGTAGAGACAACACCAGAAACTAACAGACAATACACAGTCTATGTTTTTGAAGAAGGGCAGACCGTCAAATTCACAGTTGACACAATGTACTCAGGTAAAGCAATAGGTGAAAATTCAAAAGGATGGAGTCTAAGATTATATGATGGTACAGGAAAACTAAGACAAACATGGGCGATAGATGATGATGTCAGAGGATACATAGCAGAGTATACTATCCCATCTGGTGCATTTGTACCAGGAGGAGAAAACAGATGGCAAATAAAATTGATGAACACCTTGTTCGACCAATCCGAGACAGAGATATTTGTAGTTGATTCATTAAAGAAGACACCTGGTCAAACATCAATAGATACAGACTCAACACAATACAATGAAAACACACCAATAACCGTAACTCTAACTGCACAGGCGAATCTAAATGGTACAGGCGAAATATCCCAGTTCTATGTTTGGGTAAAATATGATTCAACAACAAGCACACATTATGCTTTTGGGCCAGTTTACCTAAATGCTTATCATAGAAGTGGTTTAACATATTACCGTATTTTCACATTCACACCAACAGAAGGTGGAAAAACAGTTTACATTAGAGCATTTGCAATAGATAGAGATGGTAGAGCAGGGCCAAATGGCGACTCATCTCTTAAAATAAAACAAGTGTATGGCAACTACAAGATAACAGTACATGTTGTACATAACAAACAACCAATAGATAGAGCAAAAGTTCAGATAGGGGAGATAATACAATATACCACAATGGGCGATGCTGTATTATGGTGTAAACCTGGTACATACTCTCTAACTGTATCAAAAACAGGATATAACACATATCATGGGACAGTGGTTGTTAACGCAGATAAAACAATACAAGTGGAGTTACAGACATCACTTATTCCACCACAATTTAACTGGGCAGTGATACTAATCGCATTGATAGCAATAGGTACAGCAATATATGTGGGAGTGGAATATGGTTACAAAAAAGGTTATTTTAAACGTAGGCGTTAGTTTAATCATAATCTCTTCATTATCCTCCATTGTTTTAGCGGATGCTGTACCAGGAACAAGGATACCATTGCAGTTGAATGAATATGAACTAAAAACAACCATGGATATTCTACCAACAGAATGGAAACCAACACATATACGTTGGATACTATGTGACCCATCAGGTAAAGAAATCTATTTTGTGGAAAACCAACTGGATTCAGTAAAAGTAAAAGAAAGCGGATATGAGGGAACCACACATTACACAGTATGGCAGATAACAGAGGACACAGGTACAATGCAGATACCTGCTTTTGCACAAGCAGGTGAATGGACAGTTAAAGCCATGTTCTACGACAGCCTTCTGTCAATAAAACTACATAAATACACAGGTGTTCTATATACAATATCTGTCAAACAATCCTCTTTTCTGGATAACTTAAATGCACCACTTTACTTCATTTTAACACTGGATTTCTCACCAGTTCTATACTATCAGCATGCATATGTGATAAATTTTCCTGCAATAGTTTTAATAATCCTCTCCTTCATCTTAATTATTGTAATAATTAAAACGCTTTTAAGCGTGGGAATGGGAGGTAAAAAATGAGAAGAAACCAAGGCGTAATAGGTATATTGATAGGTTTAGTGATGCTGGTGTTGTTCTTTGCAGTAGCATGGTTTGTGATAACGCACATAATACAGATAGCAATGGCGGTTATGATAATGCTGCTACCAATCTTCTTCATACTGATAATGGCAATATTGGCAAAAAAGTTTTTATTTCAAGGAGGTGGTAAATAGTGATAGAATCATACATAATATTCTTATCGTTAATGGGTGTGATAGCAGCTATACTCACATGGCTTGTTGTCACAGAAGGTAAAAGACCACGTTATCTCCCTGCATTGACCTTAACAGGCATCACAACAGGTTTGTTATCCGCTACAATATGGGCATATCTAACCAATGGATTGAATCTAACAGTTAACAGTGTAGCAATAACAATGCTTCTATCATCAACACTATCTATAATCATACTGTATTATCTTCCTCTACCACGAACAAGTTACTCTGGTAAAGGCATCACAGCATCCATGTTCATAATGCTGTTACTCGCATTTTTGTTTGCATACAGTTCCACACCATATGCATATCCCACCACTCTGTCATCTACACAACTATTGAATGTGAATCTAGATGATGTAAAACAAACAAGCGAGGTAACAAACCCACAGATACCTATAACAATTGATGATGCTGTTTCCTCAGTAAGTCTTTTTTCAACATCAGAGACACCTAAAGCAGGAGACTACCTGAACTTTAGAATAACATTTTCCTCCTCTGTAGCCAACTGGGAAGAACCCTATATAACATTAGCAGTTTATGAGGATACAAATGGTAACAACCAGTATGATGTAAACGATAAACCCTTAAACAACCAATATTATAAGGTTGCAACAGGCAACTCAGAATGGTGTGCAAACATAATATATGATGCACAACCACATGAGATATGTACTGTTGACAATGTACCTTTACCAATATTTCACGCCTCTTCTCTCTCAAATTGGAAGGATGATACACAGTACACTTTTCCTAACACGCCTGAACAATTCAAACCAAAACATGATATGATTTCATGGGATGCAAACGGCAATCTGAAAGAGAATGTGTTAGCTTATTCCTCAATACCAGTTGGTGTAACCTCTGCTATAGAAGGAAAAATCTTCTGTCAGAACACTGGCAGCTACTACATAGTTGTAAAAACATTTGATGCGAGATTCACCACACCATATGAGGCAGGTCAACCCTTATCTGAAAAGATAATACCCTTTACTGTTCTAACAGCTGAGGACAACGCTGAAACAGATTGGTTTATACCAATAATTGGTTTAATCGCTTTAACTATACCAGCTGTTGGTATAACAATAACAAGGAGGTGGTAAAATGGTTTACATTGGTAAACACGAAATCAGACTTTCAAAGATATTCTCTGGCTTATTTGGATGGGTGATGGCTGCATTCCTGCTACTTTACATAATCTCTCCAATTGATTTCATACCCGAAGCATTCTTTGGGCCACTGGGTTTGTTAGATGACTTTGTTGCGTTACTTATGGCATGGGGATTGATTAAAGGAAATAAAAACCTACCCTCTTTAAGGTGACAAAATGGATAAAAAAATATTGATAATCACAGCAGCAGTGGTTGCAACAGCAATCCTGATAGCAGCTCAACCCTCCTTTTTTACACAATCCTATGGTATAACATGGTCACCATCATGGAGACCATCTGTTGGACATGAGATTACAGCAACCTTCACATGGCATGTCACTATAGAGGATAACGGCCCATATGACAAAAAAAACCGATTTGTGATAAAAGACCCTGATGGCAACATAAAAACATCAAAAGAATTAACCGCATCACCACAAGGCAGCACAACATTATCTGTTGTAGCAGATAAACCTGGCAACTGGGTAGCAGAGATGTGGATATGGTATGATTTTGGAGGATGGTCTCAAGGGCATTACAGTAAAACAAAGAATGTGCAACCAAAAAAATATGCCTTATCGGTTGAAACAGTGCCTTCTGGAGCCAGAACATGGATTGTTGAAACAGGTGAAACAAAAACAGCACCATGTACCTTCTATCTGACAAAAGGTACATACACGTTACATGCAACAAAAAGCGGTTATGGTACAGCAAGCAAAACCCTTTCTTTAACAACAGATACAAAAGTAATAATGTCTCTTCCACCTGAACCAAAAAAATATCGTTTAACCGTTAAAACCAACCCTGTAAACAGCTATGTTACAATAGCAGGTTATGGTAAAAAAATAGCTGATGAAGATGGGGCAACCTTCACAGGTTTAATCAAAGGACACTACATAGTTAAGGTTGAGAAGAACAACTATGAAACCAAAACAGAGGATATATATGTAGATAAAGATAAAACTGTTACAATCACGTTGACACCAAAACAATACACCTTAACTGTTAAAACCAATCCCCCCTCAGCAGATGTATCCCTTGTTGAAACAGGTGAAACAAAGAACTCTGGAGTAACTGGTGCAGTATTTAACCTAAACTATGGGACATATACAGTTAGAGTAGAAAAAACAGGTTATCAAACACAGACAACATCTGTAACATTGAATGAAGACAAAACAATAACTGTGGATTTAACTGAAATACCCCCAACACCACCGCAGATAGAAATATCCTATACATTGGAGGTAGTCACAGTTACCACAATCTCCTCTCTTGCCATAGCAGCACTTCTATTGAAGAGATTATGAGGTATAAACATGTTCAAGATGGAGGATATTCCAAGGAAATATTTAGAATTAAAAATATTCACACAAAGCATAGGTTTAATCCTGTATTTCACAAACTATCTTTATGTCACACGTATCTTCCCTCTCTCCATAATCAGTTATCTTTTTGGTGACATCTCACTTTATCTTTTCTCATTACCTCTTGTAATTATACTTTTAGCATTTATGATTATGGATTGCTATCTGTTGAGAAAACAAACTGTTTTTGCATATGTTATACTGCCTTTCCTTATTGCAATTGATTTATTCTCATTTCCAGTAGGTACAATAGTCACAATAGCGATAATAGCTCTCACTTTAAAACAAATAAATTTCAATGCAGTGCATAAACAAGCTGCAATCGCTGTTCTTCTAACAGTTTTCCTTGTCCCTCTGCTCTTTAATGTCGTACCTGCTGAGACACAGGTCACTCCATTGTCTTTAACAATGGCAGAGTTAGGCAATAATGAGACCGTACAAGTGATAGTGGAGCTTACACAGCCGAAAGGAGTACAACAACAGAGTTTGTTTTTACAGGATGTACAACTAATGGGTGCAACCGTACAAGGTAGAACAATACTCACATCCAACACGGTTTTGTTAACAATAAATAAAAGCAAACTGCCTTTACTTGCACAGAACCCTAATGTGAAACAGATTGTTCCAAATGGCAAAGTGAATTTGTTCCTTGATAACTCATATCTCCTATTAGGTTCAGATAAAATCTGGAGGACAGGTGTAACTGGCAAAGGTGTTGTTGTTGCAGTTGTTGACAGCGGTATCAATGACAATATACCTGCTTTGATAAGAGATGGAAAAAGCGTTGTTGTTGAGAACTATTCCCCCGATTACAGCACATTCCATGGAACAGCAGTGGCATGCTGCATCGCCTCTCAGGATAAAACGTTTAGAGGGGTTGCACCAGATGTTGACATTATTGATGTACCAGTGTTTCATGGTGTGTCAACAGATTACTGGAGTATTTTAAAGGGATGGGAGTGGGTTGTGAAGTGGAAGCTGCAACATCCGGATACCTATTTAATCTGTACAAACAGTTTCGGCTCAGAGGATGCAACAGCTGTAGTGCTTAATGATGCTTTGAACAACATGGTTTTAAACTACAATATACCAATGGTTGTAGCATCTGGAAACAGTGCAGGGGCAGTTAACCACCCTGGGGATGCAGAGTATGCTTTCACTGTTGGTGCAGTTGATGATACGAACAGGGTAACAGGTTTTAGTTGCTATGGAAAAGAGGTTGATGTTGTAGCATATGGTATGAATGTTCACATGTTTGATGAAAAAGGAAGCAGGGTAACAGCAAGTGGCACATCCTTTTCAACACCATTGGTTACAGGTTGCCTTGCGTTGATAGCTGAGGAGTATAAACCCTCTGCAACAAAACTGTATGATGTAGTGAGAGCAACAGCAACAGATTTGGGCCCAACAGGTTTTGACCAGCATTATGGATATGGTTTAATCAACCCTCAAAAGGCGATACAAATGCTGTCTGGGGAACCGCAAACAAATACCGCTACAGATAATGTGAAACAAACCTATCTTCTATCTGTGATACCTGCAATCCCAATTGGATTAATAGTAAGGAGGAAATGGAGGTATGAATAAAAACCTGCTGATAGTGACCCTTGCAATCGTTGCTATAGTGGTGGGTATAACCTTTGATATTCCTTTGTATATCCAAGCAGAGCAAGAGAAATCTTACATATACGCCTCAGAAGCAATTGGAGTGAGCATGGAACCAGCAATTAATACTGGAGATTTACTGATTATAGAAAAAAAAGAATCACCAGATTTCAACGTGAAGATTGGTGACATCCTGATATTTGAGTATGAGGGTAAACTTGTAGGTCACAGGTTGATAAATATTAGGGATAATGTATACTGTACAAAAGGAGATAACAACAATGGGTTTGAGGAGATAAAAGAGGAACAGATTATAGGCAAAGTAATAGGTATTATAAGCAGATACAACCCAATTGGACAAATTGTGTGGAGGGAGCTATATGGACAGTAAAACCTTGTTAACTGGTACAATAACTCTACTTCTGCTTTTAGTTTTAATGGGGATTGACGACTTTTACTTATGGTTGTCATTAACATTGGTTGCCTATCTTGCCTCCGCCTTGTTTGTCATACCAATTGCTTATGCTATAATGAAGAAACAGTTGGATGAAAAAACCATTCATACCATAGCGTTGGGTTGTGTTGTATGGTTAGCATACATATTTATATCTAAGCAGACAGTAGAAGCTGCAGCAATAAGTTTATTACAGACCATTGTGGTGATAACCTTGCTGTCCACTTTGGTAAATTCAATAAAAAAACATATAATCTGAAAAGATATTTGGAGAGTGATGAGAGATGAGGAAAGAGGTTAAAAAAATAGTATTGACGCTGGTGATAACATCTATTCTAATAAGCACTGCATTGTATATGCTACCAGTGGGTAGAGCAGCAGCTCCAACCGTTGAGTACCTATCTCCAGCAGATAGTGCAACTTTTGTGGATGTTATGCGTGGCGATGGAGTGAACTATACCGTGAATGTAAGTGATAGCGATGGAAACCTGCAGCAGGTTGTACTTCAAGACAACGCATCCGGCTCCTGGGTAACATTCTACGACTCTGGTTCACTTGGAGGTGTATCCTACCATAATCATTCTGGTGTAAACTCTCATTGGACAGGGTCATGGGAGACCTATTATTGGAAGGTTTGTGCATATGATGGCAGTTGGACTAATGTAACCTATAGTTTCACAACAGAGTATGTGTTTGGTATACCTCACCCAATTGTAGTAGATGATACAAAAGACATTAAAACATCTATTGTGTACAAAAACACAACTAGCGAATATTATTTGTGGGCCGATATTGGTCACATTGGAGTAAATCAATCAACAAATGGTGTAGATTTTGCAATCCACTCAACTGCTGATACTGGATTAAGTGGCGATTATCCATACAACGCTTTTACATACAACAACATACCATATCTTTACTATTATTACAATGATTATCTTAGATACCTTTGGTACAATCAGACAGCTGGTGCATGGCAATCTGGAAGCACTGGGATTGTACAGTATGATACCACCCCTACCTACCACTATGCTTATGGTGCAGATATAAAATACTATAATGGGCAATATCAACTGGTAGCTGGGTATCAGTCTGGGTATAACAGTAGAGTTGGACATTATACTAGTAATAATCCACTTGGTGGTTTTTCACATATGTCAGACCTTGACTCTAAGTATCTTTCCTCCGATTCCAAACGTTACCTTATGCCTTCTCTAAATATCTTAAACGGCAAACTAATATTGACATATTCTGATACAGATTATGACCTTCACTGGCAGGTCTACGATGGTTCATCTTGGACAGACAAAGGAGATATTGAAGCAGATATATCTTCATCTGGTAAATGGTCATCAACATTTAAAGACCCAGTGAACAACCAACTAGTCTGCGTGTACATCAACGCCTCAGATTGGCTAGTCTATAGAACATTAACAGACCCCGATGGAATGTGGAGTGACCTTGTTGTAATCTACAAACCAAACAGTGAAACAATAGGGTATCTACATGCTGATTACATTGACCGAAGAATAGTTATAACCCTTGGAAGCAATATTAGAGGCAACTATAATCTTTATATGATTACAGCACCAGATTACACGGAGGTAACATCTGGGATAAATACAACACTAAACAGGATACAGTTTCCAGATGCAATACCAAATCAACAGCATGTAAACTCAACGGTTTTTGCAATCAAAAACATAAATGATAGAGCAGTTGAAAACATAACATGGCATGTTGGAGACATTGGAGACATCCAAACTGCAAGTAATGTAAAAGTATGGAGTAACATGTCTGGTTCATGGCAATCTTGGAGTGTAGGCTCTGACCAGAACACTTCGGAGATAGATATTTCAGCAGTTAAAGGTTCAGAATGGCAACCAGGTGAAACACTTTACTGGAAACTCGAAATCCTAGATGTTGGTTCAGTCCCAGAAGACCTACATGCAAACGATGAAGACATATGGTATATCGTTGATTTAGAGGTTTAGAATGGGAGAAACATGCCAAATAAAACAGCGTTGGCTATAGCAACACTCATTCTACTACTATCTTCAGCTATAGTGCCAACGCCTTTTAACCCAGTTAGAACCTCAAAAGCATCACTTACTCCCTCTTCTGGTTGGTCCTACTACAAGCAAATAGATATTTCAGATAGTGGTGGTGTTAGTGCTAATTATACGATGAAACTTACTGTGTATAGTGGCAGTGGCACAGATAATGAATCTAATGGTATAATTTACTGTAATAACTATTGCTCAAATTTTCCTAATGATATTAGATTTGGTACAACAAATAACCCAAGTACAGCCACACAACTTGGGCAGTGGATAGAGGAGACTGGAACAGAGGGGGAGGAATGGATACCATATTCGGGAAACCCAGTTTTATCGCCAGAAGGAGATGAGGATTTAACAGCGTGGGGAAGCGTTTGGAAAGATGGTTCAACATATCACTTATTTTATACTTATCGTGATTCATCAGACAATCCACAGATTGGACATGCTACGTCTACTGATGGTAAGAATTGGACAAAGGATAGCAATAATCCGATATTAACTAAAAGTAGTTCGGGTTGGGACAATGGAAGGGTTTGGGACCCTGTAGTTTGGAAAGAAGGTTCAACATGGTATATGCTTTATACAGGGAGAGATAGTGCTGAGACAGCTCAAGCAATTGGTTTAGCTACTGCATCTAATCCAAGTGGCCCTTGGACAAAAGAGACTACAAATCCTGTATTGGAAGGAAGTTCTGGAGAATGGGATGAAGATGATGTAGAAAACATAAATCTGATAAAAGTAGGTTCAACCTACTATCTGTGGTACAATACACAAATGTTTGCAGGGGTGAACCGAAAACTTGGACTCGCTACTTCTACTGACCTAAAGAATTGGACAAAAGACCCAAATAATCCAATATTCTCAGAATCTGGTGGATATTTCCAAGCTATGCCCTTTAAACATGGTTCATATTATTATCTTTTAGTTATGCATTATACATCTGGGTCAGACTATGCAGAAATTCAATTATATCGTGATACAAATCCGACATTTTATCCATCTGACAGAGAGTTTGTAAAGGTTGTAAAAAGTTGCTCAGCCTCTGGATGGGATTCACATGACCAAGATACTCCATGTGTTTTAACAACAGATATTTACAGAGATTCCTTTCCAAACGATGAGTTATGGACTTATTATGCTGGAGAATCAGGGGGTGTTTGGAAAACAGGATTGCTCATAGAAACTGATATTGACGAGGCACTGTCTGTTGAAAACTGTGCAACCATCTGGGTGAAACTACCGAGTGATGGTTCAAATACATTCTACATGTTCGTTGGGAATAGCAATGCAAGTGAGTACAGTAGTGGTGATGACACATTTATTTTCTTTGACGATTTTTCTGGGACTTCTATAGATTGGACAAATAAATGGCAGAGCAATGACCAAACTGCATATACAATTGATAATGGAGCTTTAAAGATGGCATCGTTATCTGATGCAAATAATCTTATATCTTCTAAAAGTAGTTTTTCAAATAGTAGGATAGAAGCACTTATAAAAAACGATAATACAGATGGAGATTTCTATTTAGACCCAAATTCTGTTGCAGAAACATATGATTCAGATGATTATCTTCGATTAAACTGGAAAAGTGCTACACCAGGAATTAAAGTGAAAATAGGAGGAACACTATATGAAAAAACATTAACAGAAAATTTATCAGCGTGGTTTAGATTTGTGTGGAAATGCACTTCAACAGTAACAGCAGAAGTCTGGAAAGGAGATACGCTTGAATATTCGGCGTCTGGAACTCCTGAAGATACGACATTTTATGTTCAGTTTTTACAAATCGGAGCAAATTATAGCTATATAGATTGGATATTAGTAAGAAAATATGCCTCAACAGAACCCTCTTGGAGTAGTTTCGGTAGCTGGACAGCAATTGGTGGAGGTGGGAATACTGCTCCAACGATTAGCAATGAGTACCCAACAAACAGTTCAGCAAATGTAGAATTACAACCTACTTGTCATGTTGATGTTTCTGATGCTGATGGAGATTCTATGACAGTTTATTGGTATGAGAACACCACGGGAGGCTATGTTCTCCAGCAAACCAATTCAGGTGTAAGTAATGGAACCTGCTATTGGACTTACACTAACGCATCAGAATGGAATAAAACATACTATTGGATGGTTTGTGTGAATGATGGAACAGATTGGACAAATGAAACATATAGTTTTACAACCTTAGATGATATTCTACCAAACTGGTTCATAGCGAATGAACAATCTTCATCAGCTATAACATTAGAGTGGAATACATCATCTCAGGCAGATAGTTACTATATTCGATATGACACCTCTCCACACGCAACATGGACACCAACAACCGGTACATTGCTGGTGAACACAACAGCAACAATCTACAATCATACTGGTTTAACCGCTGGAACAACCTATTATTATGCCTTGTTTTTCTGGAACAACACATATGGTTACTCAACAGAGTACAGGGAAGACCACACCAATACATATTATTCAACACCAAACATTGTTTTTTCAAATGAAACACCATCAGATGGCTCAACCCATGTGGATATAGTCAACAATCCACCAGACCCAGGCGGATATATTCCATTGTCTATTGAACTTAATGATACAGATGGCGGAGGCGACATGGAATACTGGCTCTATATATTTGATTGGAGTACACATACATGGATAAATCGTATACATTTAACAGACCAATCCAATCAAACAGTTACACAGGATGAGACCACATTTAATACAACCTCAACCTACTACTATTATAGAGTATGCACATTGGAGGGGGGGCAGTACAACAATCGAACCTATAAGTTTCTAACAGACAATAAACCAGCACAACCTATTGCCATAAATCCATTAAATGGTTCAATCATTACAACAGATTTAGTTGATTTAAAGGTTGCTGTTTACCACCCTGATTATGTATATGGTTGGAAAGGCATTGATTTGGATGGTGCAAATGATGATGTTAGAGTATCAGATGACAACTCATTGAATTTCACTTCCTCATTTTCAGTAGACATGGCATTATGGATAGAAGATATGCCTGC
>Ga0190334_1000274_pt1 | contig 26945 bp, 23 predicted proteins | sample 48720478_MG_FD_161270 | JGI IMG/M metagenome (GOLD analysis project Ga0190334, IMG submission 161270) | Hydrothermal vent sediment bacterial communities from Southern Trench, Guaymas Basin, Mexico - 4872-04-7-8_MG | ecosystem: Environmental > Aquatic > Marine > Hydrothermal vents > Sediment ... | reverse complement strand
AATATTTAAATCTTCAAATATGAGCTCGGGTTCATTTGTTTTTTCATTCTTTATACAAATATCTCGCAAAAATAAAGCACGACCTTTTTTCAGGAGATAAATTCCATCCATTTTAATTTCTGATTTAAAGAATTGAGATGGCTTTATTGGAAAAACTTTATTATTTTTTATATCTTGAATCATAAAAATTTCAGGTTCACAAAGGCTCTGATCCATTTGTACATCAATAATTTTACCCAAAAAGAAAGAATCTCCTAATTTTTCTTTAAAAATAAAAGTTTTATTAATTAAATGTTGAAAATTCTGCTTTTCATTTATTAAATTTAAAAATTCCAAAATATTGAGATAATTGAACCTAGATTGAAATACTTGATTGGCAATTATTTCAAACTTAGGCGAAACATCTCCATAATTTTTATAAATTTTTTTATAGTAAGATTTTTTTACAAAAAAAAAAGGTAAAATCGCTTGTTTAAAAGGCTTTTCAACATCGCTTAATATTGAAGCAATTCTAAAATAAGTTGGAGGGTGAGAATTTAAAAAATTACTTAATAATGAAATTCTTGTTGGTTTAATTAATGCTTGATGGATATATCTTGCTGTTTTATAATAATTTAATTCTTTATTGTAATTATTAATTTTTTCGTCACATAATAACATTGTATTAAGTCCAAATTCCTTTCCCACTACATAAAAACTCTCTAAAGTAAATAATGCTTTAACCAATTCAAAACCAAATCCAAATTTTTTTGCTTTTATATCCGCAAAACCTTCTAAAACTTTTACAAATGTAAAAATAATCACGTAAATGATAATATTGAATATTATGAATGTTGTCAGGGGAAGTGCTGGATGAGAAAATGTATAGTCATAAATAGTAGCTGGAATGCCAATTATCATTCTAAATAATAAATCAATGGTTGTAATTCCTGTTAAAATTAACGTATGATTTGATTTAGAATGAGCTAATTCATGAGCAATAATTCCCTTTAATTCATCTTCATAAATACTCTCCGAATTATCAATTATCAATGCAATCCTCTTATCGAAGAAGGGTCCATATGCCATTGCATTAATAATTGGATATTTCCCAATGCCTATTTTAATCTTTTTCTTAATATTCATCCTATCTTTAACTTCAGAAACGATTGAAATCAAATTATCGTTTATAGTAGCTTTGATGCCAAGCAGTTTATCTAAAATAACTCCAGAAAAAAAGTAAATCACCCAATTAATAACAATTATTATAAAATAAATATTGAGAAAAAAATCTAATGGATTTGATTTCGTCAAATTAAGAGCATTGCTTGACTTTAATTCTAATGGAGTATATTGATTGATAAAAGTTATCAGAAGCCAAGCAATAATATATAAGAATAAGGTTAAATATTGAGGTGAAAAAAATCTCCATACGATTAAATATTTTCTCCCAAAGAAAATTAAGCCGAGGATTAAAATGATCCAAAAAGAAAAAACAAAAGAAGTGTTTAAAATCAATGGCATTTTCAAATAAGCTGAAAATAATCCAGAGATAAATATAACATTATAAGTTATTAATGAAATTAATAATATCTTGCTAATTATGGGATATTCTTTCACTTCTTTTAGAGAAAACCATAAATATATTGAAAAAGCCCCCATTATTGAAGTTAAAATGCTTTCTGAAAAGTAAAGAATAATAGAAAAGAAGAATATTATGAAAACAATATCGCTAATTTCACTTCTCTTTCCATGTAAAGCCCATCTCAACATCTCTTCAGAAGTGAAAAAATAAGAGATTGAAACTAAAATAAATATAGGATTAAATAACAACTCTAAGAATCGTAATTGTCCAGGAAAAACAATTACTTGAAAAACATAAAAGAAAAATATAAAGAAAAATTCTTGGCTAAAAAAGAAAATTAAGCGAGATGTTTTATCCAATTTATTTAACCTTTTGTAATCTTTTTAAGTTAATATAAAAAGAGATTTTAATACTCCACTTGAAATCAAATCCAAATTAAGAAAAGATTATAAAAAATATTTTTAAAAAATGAATTTAAAAAAGGCAATTTTTTAAAATTTTTAAATTAAATCAATGAAATTCCTCATTTTTCTTTCTTAACTTAAACCAAAAATATTTAATCGTGATGTAATACCAAATTGAAAGAAATGGAAGAACTATGATAACCGAAATTAGAATGTTTAATGGGATTCTAATGTAAAATATTATTATATCAAAAGTAATGTTAGGAATGATCAATAATTTTATTAAAAATAGTAAAAAATAACCAAAAATCAATAGAAGAATCATTAAATATGTAATACCTCTTATTCTTTTATATTTGATTAGGATGAGTGTTATCAAGATGGATATGATTATACTTGTAATAATTACTACTGAAAAATCTAATGATCCGATTGTCCATCTCATCATGATTATTGTAAAAATGGAAAAAAATCCACATATTATTGTAATAATATAAAAATTAAATACTAACTCTGGTTCTGTTAGCGGACCATCTGCCAGAATTAAACGAGGTAAGGTTAAAGCTGCTTCCTTGTCGTATGAAGCCCTAATCTTATCATCTTCTAGTAGAACTATGTCGCTCTTCTTCTCTTGAATATCTGAACTCTCAAGAAAGCCCTTAACAGAATATAAAACATAAAAACCATTAAAAATGTGGATGAAGAGAGCACAAAATACTGCTGCTTCCAATGAGCCAAACAATGCAATACAACCTAACAATGCACCCATAGTAAGGGTTCCAACATCTCCAGGAAAAATTCTAGCTGGAAATTTATTATATCGAAAAAATGGTATTAAAACACCTATTGAAGCAATTGTATATATAATTGTTTCAGTTGATTGCCATATTATACCACATATGAAAATGAAAATTAATGCAATTAAGCATGTTCCTGAACCTTCACCATTATAACCCTCTAACATGTTTACTATATTTGAAAATATCGCTATTATTAATGGAGATAAAATTGGATAAAGAACTGTTAAGCGCAGTTTTCCTAAAAATGGAATTATTGGTGAACTAATTGTTATGAATGAAAATAAATAAGCGATATATAAAATTGAACCAGTTAATATCGTTAATAATACTTTATATCTAGACCTTAATTTAACCCTATCATCAATGAAACCAATAAATCCCGCTAAAATTAATGTTAATAGAAGTATCAATGTCTTATTAAAATATTCTGGAAAAAAAATCATTAACATTATAAAAGCTATTAAAAAACCAAAAACCAAACTTAACCCACCAGATTCTGGAACTTCCGGATGAGCATTCTTATGAATGTCTATCCCTACATAACCCTTCTTCTTCGAAAATTTAATGACTAAAGGTATTATTAAAGAAGTTGCTAATAATCCGATCACGAAAATTATGATTAAAAAGCTTATTTCTAACCAAGACCAATCAAATAGCAAGAAAAATGGCATTCAAATCGCACGTTTTCCATTCAATTTTATGATGTTTTAAAATTTATTTTAAAATTCTAAATTAATCTTATAATATATTTTTTTTTAAGTTATTTCAAGAAGAATTTGATTTAAAAACATGTTTTATGTTGTTTTATTGATAAATTTGAAGATTTATTTAGTTTACATTTTTAAAAAATTAATATTAAAAAAGGGATTTTTGATAATTAAATTTAAATAATTAAAAGTTTAGGAAATTATTTAAAAAAGAATGAATAGCCCGGCACGGATTCGAACCGTGGTCTCGGGGTTTCTTCGAGTTCTACAAAGAAAACTCTTCAAAGCCCCAAATGCTTGGCCACTACACCACCGGGCTTTTCGATTATAATTTTATTAGTTATTAAGGATGGAAAGGTTTTAAATTTTTCGATGTTACTTCTGGTTCCAATAAGTTTTTATACTTATTTAAAAATTCAATTTCAGTATGCTCGTTTCGATACTCATCTGGTAACATTTGTGGTATGGTCTCAATTATAGGATACCATCTATTACATTTTTCACAGTAGATTAGACCAGAATCTATTTCAATTTGACATTTTATTTTATTTAATAAATATAATTGAGGATATAATTGGGAAAATTCTTTTTTCTCTTTAAACTCTATGTAATCCAGTAAGCTTTGTTTAACCTCATTAGTGATCAGTGTTAATGCTTGTTTTGATTCATTTAAGTTAGTTTTATCATGAATATTCTTTAACTCATTTATTGAATCGAGCAAGCATTTAATATAGTCTTTTAAGGTTTGTTTTTTTATACAGATTAAATCTTTAATGTATAGGATTCCATTTTTAGATTTAATTTCGATAATATCTTCCAAATCATTATCTTCTATTCTTTTATTCAAATATTTCTGTAAAATTTCACTAAATTCCTCTTGACTTGTTTTATATGAAAATATTAATAATTTTAAGGGAAAATGTTTATCGATTGGACAAGCCAAAACATCAAATAACCATAGTTTCATTTTCTTTAATTTTAATGTTTAAGATATTAATTTTTTTTACAAATAATTTTACATAAATAAAACTGGTTTATAATAAATAATTTCTAAGGTGTTGGATATACTTGTCAATTGTGCGATCAATTTTTCTTTTTCTTTTAACGAAATCGTTGTAGAGTTTTTGATATGCTGCTTTTGAAGGCAATTTTCCTCTCTTATATCGCATTTCCAATAAATTAATGCTATCATTGATGCTAAGTCTTTCGGCATCCAATAAATCTAATCTTTTCACAATTTTTTCGAATTCTTCTCCTGCATCCATTAAAATTTTTTTATAAGAAAGTAATTCTCTTTTAATAGATTCAATTTTTGCCATATTTTTATCCAAAAGATTTTTGTAAGTTTTTCTTGCCATCTTTTTTCGTTTAGTAGCTTCTTCAGCATTAGCAATTTCCAAGAGAAGTGCATTTTTTTCTTCGTAAAGAGAACAAAATTCCCTGATTTCATTAATTGGAATGAAAATTCTCTCTTCAGTTAAAACTTTCTTACGTTCCTTTCGGGTTCTCACGGTTATGACATATATAGATAATGAAATAGCAACTATTAATGTTATTAAGAGCGGTCTCATTAGGATACTGAAGTAATCTAAAGTAAAAGTAATTTGAATTTTATTAGAAAACATTGAGCTTTCTTGATTGTTCACGTATTCAATCATTGTATAATCAGTATAATGATTAATTGCTACTGGCGGTTTTGAAATATAGTCAATATTTCCGCACCCTTTAATAAAGATTTTAATCGTATTCTCTTTTATTGTATACTGTTCGCTTGATGTTTGAAGGTTAATCAAAATAGATTGTTGAAAACCGTTTGAAGTAGTAGATTGATCAAATGGTAAATTATATTCGATGTAAAATGCGAATTTTGAATTTAAACTTATTGGTGCTCTATTATAGTAAAGTGTTATGGAGATTTCTTTTTTTCCCGGAAAATCTGTAGATTTAATTATTGAAATTCCTTGGATTTCTCCTAAATCATCATAAACTCGAACATTCATTGCATTTTTTGGAAGGAAAAAAGAAAATGTATTCAATTTAATGATTCCAGTATTCTTAATTACATGTTCTTCTTTCACTTTAATTGAACCCCATGGATCGATCATTATCTCCCTATTCAATTTCTCTAACTCTATTCGCGTTAGAATATCGTCCTTAAAAACTATGCTTACCTCTTTTTCTTTTCCTAAATTTTCTAAGAAAGGATCTAAATAATTAATCTCGACACTCTGAGAAAGTGAATAAAGATAATTACCACCCGCTAATGGCATTCCCATATTTTTTATAGTGTCAAATGAAACTTGTGTAGAGCTTTTAGGAATCTTTATTAAAGCTTTTACATCGCCTTCTGCTTTATAAGGAAGTAAGGGAAAGAGATTATATGTAAAATTAATGTGTTGCTCACTTCCAACTTGAGTGTATGTTAAAACATTTCCATAATTTAACCATACTATAATCTCCTTTTCTTGTTGTGGCAGTATTGGTGTTTCAAGATATACGATTACTAGTTCATTATCATCTATAATATATCGCAATTTTTTATAAGATAATGGATTCGAGTTTTTTCCTGTTATGGATAAATATAATAATTTATTAGAAAATTTTAGAGGTAAACCGATGTAAACATGATCAATAGGATTTTGGTTTAGATTTTTAAATATTATTCGATCTTTAAATGTTAAAAAATCATATCCACTAATGTTTACGTTCCTAATTATCTCAATTACTTTTAAATTATTGCTACCATCTAAAGTAGCAGATGTTTCGATATTAGGGGAATTAACATTATTTATTTCAAATTTTCTATTATTGAACAAGCTTAATGAAAAACTTAGAAAGAATATCGATAAAATTATCATTATTAATATAAATCGTTTCTTACTTGACATTTCATTTTCCTTTTTCCATTTCTAAATAGATTAACATATGATAATTAAAGTTCAAAATAAAAATTTTCCATGTTTTTTTTCTGATTTTCAAAATAAAACTTAATTATTTTGATATTTTATTTTTAATTAAAAAATAAAAGAATAAATTGTAAAAATGTCATCACGATCAACTCCATCGCGAAGGAAGAAAAAAAGAAGCCAGAGAGCACCAATGCCAATGAGTGGTGCTGGATTAATGAGATTTTTTGAAGATAGTTCAATTGGTGTTAAAATTGGCCCAATAAGTGCCTTACTTGCTTCTGCTGCTTTAATTATTGTGGTAATATTCGCACATTTAGGTATTTTCCGCTGGCTTTTTGCTGCAGGTGGAGGATAATCTACAATAATAAGTTAGTGTTTTTTAATTTGATAAAACATGAAAATCTCTGAGTTTCAATCTTTAATAAAAAAACTATATCTTAGTAAAGACTTAGATAGGGGCATTGAAAAAACTTTTTTGTGGCTCGTAGAAGAATTGGGAGAATTAGCAACGCTTTTGAAAGAAAATAAAATAGATAAACAGAATGTAGCAGAGGAACTTGCAGATATTATTGCTTGGACTACATCTATCGCAAATATTTTAAAAATTAATTTAGAAGAGGCAATTAAGGAAAAATATCCTGGAAAATGCAAGCGTTGTGGATTTATTCCTTGTCAATGTGATTGAAAACAAAACTTATTCTTTCCAATTTATTGAAAAAGATTAATTATATTAATTTAGTAGTGAGAATAATGAAAAATTATAACAAGTTTATTCATTCTAATGCTAAAGTTGATGAGGAGTCTTTCATTGCTAAAAATGTAATCATAGGACGTGAAGTAATAATTGAAGAAGATGTTTACATTTGTGATAATGTAAAAATATATGGAAAAGCAATAATAAAAAAAGGGACATTTATAGGGCACGATTGTATTATCGGTCATCCCCAAAGAGAGCAGTTAAAGGATATAATAAAGGAAAAAAAACCTTTAGAAGAAGCAGAAAATCCATTAGTGGAAATTCATGAATCCTGTGTTATTAGAGCAGGGACTATCATTTATTCTGAAGTCAAAATCGGTGCTAAATGTCAAACTGGGCATCATGTAATGATTAGAGAAAAAACAGAAATTGGAACAAATACTTTAATAGGAACAAATTCTGTAATAGATGGAAATGTAAAAATTGGAGATAATGTAAGCATTCAAACTGGCGTATATATTCCATTACATACAAGAGTAGGAAATAACGTGTTTTTAGGGCCTTATTGTAAGCTAACTAATGATAAATATATGATGAGAAAAGAATATGATTTAAAGGGCCCTATAATTGAAGATTTTGTATCTATTGGGTCCAATTCGGTAATATTACCGGGCTTGACAATTAAAAAAGGAACAATGGTTGGAGCGGGTTCAGTTGTTATTAAAAATACTGATGATTATGATATTATTGCTGGAAATCCTGCAAGGTTTATTAAAAAAGTTCCAAAATCTTGGATAAAATAGCTAATAAAAGTCTTATCTATAAAATGTGATTAAATATTAGAAATGCGTGAATAAAGTGAGTCTAGAAGGAAAAAAAATTTGGATAGATATAGAAGAACCAAAAACAGGCATAATGTTTCATCCGTTAATAGAAAAGTTTCGAGCTGAAGGTGTTGAACTTTTAATTACTGCAAGAGATTTTGATTCTACATTCAACATTCTTGATAGTTTGGCAATTAAATATCAAAAAATTGGGCGTCATGGTGGTGAAAGGTTAGAAGAAAAATTAAAAGCGTATATCGAAAGATTAAATGATTTATTTCCCATAGTAAATCAATTTAAGCCTGATTATTTTGTTACTTTTTCTTCTATTGAGGGAGCAAGAATTTCATATGGCTTGAGGATTCCTTCTATAGGATATAATGATGAACCGCGTAATGCTCCAGTATGTAAATTAATTTTTCCTTTTTTAGACAAGATAATCACCCCCAAATGTGTACCTAAAGAATGTTATATTAAACTTCATGCAGATCCAGAAAAAATAATTCAATATAATGGCATAGATGAAATTGGTTGGTTAGTTCATTATACTCCGAATGAAAGTTCAATAAAAGAATACAACTTAACAAAAGGAAAGTATATTTTAGTTCGAAGTGAACCCGCTTTTGCGAGTTATTTCATAGATGAGCTCAAGCCTGAAGAAACATTGATAAGCAAGTTTTTACCTTCCATTATTGAACAATTTCCTGATTTTAAATACATTATTCTTTTACGTTCGAAAGAACAAGAAGATTTTATAAGACATCATTTTCATGACATGAAGCTCTCTAATGATAATATTTTAATAACAAGATTCATGCCAAACATCGTTGATTTATGCTTTTTCTCTGCTTTAGTAATAAGTGGAGGTGGTACGATCGTTAGAGAATCTAGTTTATTGGGAGTCCCCAGCATTGAATTTTTTCCGGGAGATACTGCTCCACAAGAACATTTTTTGATGATTAATGGTTTTCCATTAGAACATATTAAAAAGGCAGAAGAGATATCAAAACGTTCAATTGAGATACTTTCAGATAATTTAACTGAACGTAAGTTTGATAATTCTTTTAAAAAACGATTGCAAGATTTCGATGATCCTAATGAAATTTGCTTTAATATAGTAAAAGAGAATTTAATAAATAGAAAGAATTGAAAAATGAGTTAATATGAAATTTTCTCATACACTTTTTCAACTTTTTCTCCAACAGCCTCAATCGTATATTTTTTGGCATGAATTCTTGCCTTTTCTAATAGTTTTTGTCTAAATTCTTCATTTTCTAATAAAAAAATTATCTTATCTGCTAATAGCTTGGCATTTTTAGGCGGTACATAAATAGCACTTGGACCTAAAATCTCTTTAAATACAGGTAATGAAGAACAAATGACTGGAGTATCACATTTAATTGCTTCTAAAGGTGTTAAGCCAAAACCTTCAGAAGAAGATGAGAAAGTGATAAAGATATCTCCCATTGAATAGTAATATGCGATTTCATTTTCAGGAATATAACCTACAAATTTAATATCTTTGTACTTTTCTTTCCATTCTTCATAAGTTTTTTCCATTAAATAATCAGGTGTCCCACCTATTATCAAATTTAAATTTGGGATCTTTTTTTTTGCCATTTCATAAGCTTGGATTATATACTCAATTCCTTTATAAGAAGTAATCCTCCCGATGAATAATAAAATATGTCCTTGTAAGTTTAAATTTTTCCTTAATTCTCGTGCTTTTAAAGGATAAGGTTTAAATTTTTCTTCAATTCCACTTAATACAACAAAAATTTTTTGAAAATCTATTTTTGGAAAATAATATTTAAACTTATTTTTAATAAAATTAGAAACTGTAATGATGAAACTGGATCTTTTAGCAACATATTTAATTAATAGAGATTCAAGTGGTATTAAAGTCAATTTAGTTTCAAAGGGCGTAAAATCATGTATTGTAGTTATGAATCTCTTTTTTCCGGATAATATTATTGGAATTGCTGCCTTGGGACTATTTGCATGTATAATATCAAATTTGTTAGAATAAAGATATTTTATAGTTTTAATATAAAAATAAACAGTCCATAGAAACCTTCTTTTTAAAACCTTAAACTGGATAATGTTTGGATCTTTTAAATCACGAGTCCATTTGCAAGTTAAAACTTTTACGTAATAACCTTTTTTTTTCAAATATTCATATAAAGCTCTAACAAATTTTGCCTCTCCATCAGCACTATCAGGAGAAATTGTAACTGAAATTAAGCATATTGTTTTCTTTTTCACTAAAAAACACTCTCTTATATTTTTTTTTCCCAAATAATTGTAAAATTAAGTTAATTGTTCGAAACCATTTTCAGTGACTAAAATAGTTTCTTCGCTTTGAGCAACAAATTCACCTTTTTGTTCGGCAAGAACATGATGTGCTCTTAATTTTCCTTGTTGGACTAATTCCTGTAATCCAAATAATATGCCCATTCTAAATTCTTTTCCTAACCATCTTTCTGCAAAAGGTAAAGTCTTATAATGTTTATTAACATATCCAAGAATTTGTTTTGAAGCTTTTCTCCGTAAAGGTACTCTCCCAGCATATGGATTTAATTCGTAAATATAAGAATATGGCGTGTTATGAACAGAGCCATTTCCCGTGGAAGCGAATATTTCTATTGCATAAACTTCTCCTACTTCCATAATATCTCCACCTTGTGTGCCTAACTCTGGAAGCTGTTTTTTGCCATGGACAATCCACCGTTCAATTTGATGTCCTCCCAATTCTTTAATAGGAGTATATTTAAATCCTCTTACAATGCTTTCTATTTTCTTACCAATTTCTTTTGTATGTATTTTTGGTTTTATCATCATCTTTGCAGCATCTAATGCTACTTCTGTTGCTTGTATGATATTCTCTAATTTTGGATCTTCATTAAAATTGACAGTAAACGCTGTATCAACAATGTATCCATCAACATGAACCCCTAAATCAATTTTAACCAAATCACCTTCATTTATAACCAATCCATCATCCTTTATCGGAGATGTATAGTGGGCAGCGATATTATTAATACTAACATTAACAGGAAAAGCACATTTCCCACCTAATTCTCCAATTTTAGATTCTGCTTGTTCAATAAGAGAGTAAACATTAATCCCTACTTTTATTTTTGGTTTAATGAATTTTTTAACATTTTGGGCAATTCTTCCAGCTTTTCGAAGTGATTCAATTTCTTTTATTTTCTCTTCTTCCTCTTTAGTATCCTCGGATTTAATTTTTTTATCCTTAGCTTTATCACTTAAATTTTTATTCTCATTCATTAAATTATTTAATTAAAGTATCGGTAAAAAAATTTTTTAAATCTAATTTTAGTATAATTTGCTTCTTTTTTGCTTTTAAAAATGAAAGAAAATTTTAATAAAGCAGTTTATTTAATATAATAATACCGAATAAATGAGATACCATAAAAAATTAATTATTAAAACTTAATTTACTCCGCTCAAAAATACAAAGAGGGAAAAAAGGGTGTCTGAAAACATCAGTGAATTAACTGATCTGCTCCGAAAATTGTCTGCGGTTAATTCTGATATAGAAGGTTCTGCAATAGTTAGTGTTCAAGGGTTACCAATATGTTCTGTTCTAAGTAAAGATGTTAATGACGGAATTGTGAGCGCCATGTCAGCTGCAATACAAGCGGTCTCTGAGCGAGCTGTTGAAGAGTTAGATCGAGGAGAATTAAAACGGATTTTGATTGAGGGGGTAAAAGGTATTATAATATTATCTAAAGCTGGAGAAAATGCCATTCTATGTACACTATGTAATGCTAATGCGAGTTTAGGAATGGTTTTTTTAAATATTCAAAGTGTTTCTAATAGAATTGCTGCACTTTTAGATTAAAATAAATTTTATTTGTTTTTATGAGAACTTTTTATCAAATTCCTTTCTTTTTCAGTGAAATTGATAATCCTTAACTCATATTATTTTAATCAACTTAATAAAACTTAATTTAGATTTTAAAAGTATTAAAAACAAAATTCAATTAAAATAATTTAAAAAAAGCAAGCAACTCAAAATGACCAAGGTTAATGAATTACTAAATTTATTCCAAGATTTAAAAGATTGTTTAAAGAAAGAAGATTTTAAAAACTTTGAACAAGTTGTGAAAAAAATTGAAAAACAAGGCTATTTTTTCGATCCTAGAGAAATAAATGAAAGGTTTGAGATAATTTCCAATCTAATCATTAAAAAAATTAAAGAAGTTGCTGAAAATTATCAGACAGCCTCCTTGGGAGATATTATTGAAATTTTGAAGATAGCAAACAAGTATAGCCTTTTAGAAGGAGAAATATCAGAATCACATTTTTCAAAACTAAAAGAACTTAAAAATGATCCCGTTTTAATGGCTAACTTAAGTGATCTATTTGGAAAATTTACAAATTCATTTTTGAAATATATTCGGTTTGATGTTCCAGATTTAATATATGGATTTTTAATAAAAAATCAAAATCCTTATTTTTTCGAAAAAGAACGATTAATGCATTATGTCAAAAATTCTTTCTTTAATAATTATTCCATATATGGATTATTTGTCAGAAAGATTGGAAATATCGATCAATTTGTAAGTGAATTAAAAAAAAAGATAGAATCTTCAAAATTAAAAGAAAATAAAGCATTAAATAGGAGATTTTTAGAGGTGGACATTCCAAGTGAATTTAATCATTCTTATTTCTGGGAGGATGAGAAAGATTTTACTATAATGAAAAGACATTTAATTGTACCAGAATATCTTTATGAAAATGTGCAAAACGTTTTAAATAAAAATAATTATTCATTTTATAATTTATCCATGGTTCTTTTAGGAGGAATTGGTCCTCAAGGAAATGGTTTTACATATTCAACTCCAAAAGGAGAAGTCATTGAAATTTGCTCTGATCAAAAGGAAAGTAATGCAATTATTATTAAATATAAAAGTTTTCTAAAGAATAAATTCCTAAAAGAATTAGAGAGCGAATTAGAAAAGATTAATGTAAAAATAAAGGAAGAAATTATTAATTTCTTACAACAGAATTTAAATCCAAAAGAATTAATAGGATATCAGAAACAAGATTTTATCTTTAAACATGTAGAAAAGTTTTTTGTCAGCGAGAAAACTCCTCTAAATGATATTAAAGTTAAAAGATTATTATTAAAAATTAAAGAAGCGATAATTAAAATCTTGCGGCCTATTAAGATGATTGATCAATTTAAAGCTAGAATGATGCTAGTTGCTGAGAAGAAATTAAAACCTGAAGATATAGCAAAATTTACCAGCCTGAAAGAGAAATCACATTATGATATTTTAAGAGAAAGGTTATTTTTTCAATATATTGTGGATTGGATGCATGAAAAATTCATTTCTGAAATTAATTCTTAAAAATCTTAATTTTAATTCATTAAACTTGTAATCATAAATATAATACATTAGATAAACTTGAAAAAAATGAGAATACATGAAAATGATAGGATCTTTTTTATATAATTAAGAGAAAGCCCTTGAAATCAAATTTTTAGGAAGTTATATGAATTAATTTTACCAACTATAAACATGTAAAGAAAGATGAATTTAAATGAATTTAATTCATATTATTTTAAATCAATAATAACATTAATATAATTTTTAGAGAAAATTTATTTATTAAATTAGATAAAAAAATATTTTTTTTAAAATGAAATTGTCTTTAAAAAACACATAAAATATTACCAATAAATAATAAAAATTTTAAAAAAGTGATATAAATATGATTTCTTTAATTGGTCTTCTTGATGGAATAACAGCATCAGGCATAGTGTTATCAGCTACAATTTTTGGATTGTTATCATTCTATCGCGCCAGCAAATTAGGAGCAAAATTATTAGCTGTTGCAGGTTTGACAATGTTTTTTGTGGGTTTTCTATGGTTAGGTCCGATGGTTGACTTTTTTATGGTACTATTTACTGAAACAAATTTAAATCCTGAAATGATTTATTCTGTTTTAAGTTACATGTGGGTTGCGCCAGCTCTGATTACAGCAATGTATTTAGGTTCAGAATTGATGATCCCTAAAAGAAAATGGATAATTGTAGGAATCTATATCGTTTTAGGCATAATATTTGAATACTTTTTATGGTTTCATAATTCAGAATCCTTTTCTTTCAAATTAGTTCCTGGTGACTTAATTGATGCTGAATTCAGGAGAGAGTATTTCACATTCATTTTAGTGGCTTTTTTTCTATTGTCTACATTAATTTTTCTCGGAATCGGCTTCCTTATCAAAGCAAAACAAGCAACAGGAGATTTGAGAAAGAAATTCATATATCTTGCCTTAGGTTTCATAATATTTGTAGTTTGCGGAGCTTTAGATTCTATTATTCCCCCTGGTGTGGCAATTGGATTTATTAGAGTAATAATGATGACATTTGCGTTATGGATGTATTTAGGATTGAAAACGTAAAATTAAATTATATAATATTTTTTTCTTATCATTATTTATTTTATTATTTTTTAAATTATAAATAAAATTTAATTATAGAAAGAGAATAAAACTTTATTTTGGAACTTTTTATTAAAAGATTAGAGAAAAAATTTTTGTAAAATGATTATGTGCTGGTTTTTTTTCGAAAATTTTCTTTCTTATTTCATTTCAGAAACATATTCAAATATCGTGTCTATCCTTTCTTTTATGCTTCCAAATAAGCCCTCTTCTTCTGAAACAACCGAATTGATTGCTGTTTTAAGTCCATGATGACTTTCTGAAATGATTACCCTGATTGGCAATGTTAAAATCTCATTTATTAACATTAATAATTCTTGAATTATGTTAATAATTTTAGGGAATTTTTCTTTAGTTCTGTCCATTAGAGATTGTTCTGGAGATATTAGTTCTCCTTCTTCTCTCTTTTGTAATTCTTCCCAAATATTATCTTTTAACTCTGAAAAATCTATACCAAGATTTTCTAATGCCATTTGAGCTCCTTCGAACATGTAAGTTATGTCATCTTTTCCAGTAAATTGTTTAACATTTTCTACTACTTCATCTGGGGCGAGACCATCCAAGAATTCAATTAATAATTGATGATAATCATTAATCACATCAAGTGGGATAAATAATAACGTAAATTCTTTCAAATGTTTAAAAATATATCCAGCAATTTTAGCAAAAAGTTCATTTTTCAACATTTTTTCTATAATTCGACCATACTCATTTACTAAATGGACTGAAAGATATCCCACGATTCTGATCATGTCATCTTCATAATTCAGAAAATAATTGAAAAATCGTTCTGGTTCCATGTCTAATTTATCTCTAATTAAATCTGCAATTTTTTCTTTAATACCAGAAAGAGGTTCATCTAATAATTCCTCTATCTTGTCTAAAGATAAATATTCTTGAAGTTTATCAAAAATATCCAATTTTGCCTCTTGTACGAATTCTTCTTCTGGAGATTCTTCTATTTTTACCCCAGATTTCAATTTATCTTGTATTTTTATTGATGTTAATTTTTTCCATTCAACTGCATCATAAATTCTACAGATAAATTCTAAACAATGATTTCCTCTCGCAATGCATCTTTTTTCTAAAATGTTAATTCTATATTCATTCTTTTTTATTTTTAAAATAAAGTTTGCCACGCTTTCTAACATACCAGTCAAACCACAAGCCATTCCTTCTGCTTCGAGATCTGAGATTTTATTGAAATCAAAAGAATCTTCTTCATCCATACCATATCCAGCACATATAGGGCAAGCTTTAATTCTTATCAGATAATCATCATATTTTGAATCTTCTTTCTTAATGACTTCATATGTCAAATCACCTTCTTCTAGCTCTCTTCCAAAAACAACAACCCATAAAAGTTCGAAATATTCAAGCACTTTTTTGGGATTCCCTGGCATAAATTTAAAGATTGTTGAATGCCTTTCACACGATTCTAATGCAGCTCTTTTTCCAATTTCTCTAAGAATTAATAAACTATCATTTTCTTCTTGAGTAATTTCTTGAATTTCTTTTAAAATTTCACGGTATAATAATGTATAGAAAAGTGAATTAGTATTTCTTCCAAAAGCCTTTGTTATTTTTTTTAAAAACCATTGTACTGTACCCATTCAATCGCACCTCAATATTCAAATTGGTATACATGAATACAACTTTTATGTCCAAAAGTTTTGGATTCTTGAACTTCACTTGGTATTAGAGTGAAAGAACTTTTTCCGTTTGCTCTACTATTAATTAACTTTATGAATTCTGCCACCATACCCATAATTATCTCGCATCCCGCTACATTAATATCTTCATATTTGTATTTACAAAGGGCGCAATCATTATCTTTGACAGAAATTTTCTTTTCGCCTGTAACGAACTCAATTTGAACATTACTATTTAATATTTTTTTATAAATTGTTCCCAAAACGCTTTTAATATTATTTAAATCAACTAAATTTATAGGTTTCCAATATTTAATGTAAGTTCTCGCAATATTTGCGCCCATTTTTCTCAATTTATCTATAATCTGAGTTTCTCCATTTAATGTCATGAATCTCTGCAAATGATAAATTGCATTTCTCATTTGGTTCATTGTAGCCTCAGAATCGATCAATTCATTCCTCAGAACTTTCATTTGAAAATCTCCTTATTTTAGTTAATTTCAATTTTATTACAAAAAATATTGACCTTATATTAAATTTTTTAAATCATTTAAAAGATTAAAAGTATGATTAATTTTTTCAATTAATATAAAAATAAAAATAAAGAATAATTTAGATTCGTAATAATTTAATTTATTATAACGAGATAGAATTATCTAATTTTTTTCTAAAAGAAGTGGAGCATATGACCAATATAGAAGAATTAAAAAATTACGGAATAACATTACCAGAAAAATACAATCAAGGCATTGTTGTTTGCGATATTTACACGAATTGGTGCGGGCCTTGCAAGATATTAAGTCCAATTTTAGAAAAACTAGAAAAAGAAGGTCTATTCAAGCTGATAAAGGTTGATTTAGAAGAAAATAGACCCTTAGGAGAACGTTTTAACATTCATGCCATTCCAACATTATTATTTTTTGAAAATGGTGAATTACCTAAAGGAACCATGGAAATTGAAAAACAACCCATATTAACTGACGGAAAAATGGTGGGAAATTGGGGAGAAACCATTATAAGAAAAGTAATATCAAAATTAAATGAGATATAAAAAAAAATAATTTTAAAACTTAAAATTTGTTATATTAATTAAGTTTTATAAGAGTTGATAATAAGGATGGCAACAATCGATTTTGATTTTAGAAACCAGATAATACAATCTAATATTGGTACTACATTAGCTTATTGTTATCAGTGCGCAACATGTAGTGGAGCTTGTCCTGTAGCTCAAATAACAAATGGAAGGTATAACCCAAGGAGATTAATTCTAGATGCTCTGTTGGGCTTAAAAGACAAAATATTTGGAAAAGATAATGCATTTAATATATGGGGTTGCACCGTATGTGATACATGTGATGAAGTATGTCCACAAAAAGTAGAGCTCACAGAAATTTTCACAATTTTAAAGAATATTAGCATTGATAGGGGAGAAGCACCACCATATTATACCACTCAAGCTTCAACCATATTAGAACATGCTAAAGCAATTCCAATGCAGCCAGCTATAGAAAGACGTAGAGATCAATTGGGATTACCTAAAGTAATGATCCCAGATGTAGATGAGGTAAAAAAATTATTAGAAGCCACAGGTTTACCAGATAAATTACCAAAGGAAAGTTAAACCTTTTTTCTTTATATTTTATGTTTTTATATATAAGATAATTTTATTTTGAAGACAAAATAATATCATTTATCGAGAGAAAATACTAATTTTATGATTGATAATATTTTATATTTTTTTAGGTGAAAAGGAAGAGTGAGAAAATTTATTATTGGTGGAAATTGGAAAATGAACCTGGGTACTCCTTCAAGTGCAATAGAAATGTTGACAGAATTAAAAAGGTTAGTTAAGGATATCTCAGATGTTGAAGTCTTCATAGCGCCTCCTTTTACTGCAATAGCTACGGTTGTTGATTTCTTAAAAGATACAAATTTAAATATTGGTGCCCAGAACATGTATTATGAAGAATATGGTGCATTTACAGGTGAAATAAGTCCAATTTTTTTAAAAGAAATGGGAGTAACCCATATTATAATTGGTCATAGTGAGAGAAGAACACTATTTAATGAAACTGATGAATTAATAAATAAAAAACTTAAGAAAGCATTAGAGGTAGGATTAATCCCTATAGTTTGTATTGGAGAAAATCTTCAAGAGAGAAAAGAAGGAAAAACAAAAACAATAATAAAAAAACAATTTGAATTCTCATTTAAAGGTCTATCAAAAACGGAATTGGAAAAAACAATTATAGCATATGAACCTATATGGGCAATTGGAACTGGAAAAACTGCCACACCAGAACAAGCAGAGGAAATTCACTTATATATAAGAGATCTTATTGGAGATTATTATGGAGATGGGATTGCCAATAATGTAAGGATTCAATATGGTGGATCAATAAAGCCAGATAATGCACGAGCTTTATTTAATAAAGAAAATATTGATGGTGGTTTAGTTGGAGGAGCCTCTTTAAATCCGCAATCATTTTTTAAAATTATTGATGCTGCGAAAAAATCATCATAATAAAATTATATTTAACAAATTTAGTTATATTTAACAAATTTAGATAATTTTTTATCCTAATATTTGGTTAAACTTAATCGCAAGTTTTTGTGGAAATTCTGCTAAATATGAGTGAGGGCTTGTAAAAAGCAAGTAAAAAAAAGGTTGAAATAATCCCTCAACAGTGGGACCAACCGATGAGTTAATTATGAAAACCCATTTTATCTCATTTCCCAAATTAGATTGACGATAAATCCACTCTAATGGATCTATTTTTGGAAAATTCTCTATATTCCTTAAAATGTCATGGATATCATCAAATGAATACTTATCTCCTATGATGTATAAGGGAGAAAGGTCAAATGAACAAATGCATATGGCTTCTAAACCATAACCTTTCATTGAATTCAAATATTCTAATCCTAATTTGTTTATTTTATCTTCATTTTCTTTAATCCTTCTATTAGCCTCATAATCATTTAATATATCTATTATGAAATCCTCTTCATTTTGTAACATTTCTAATGCAGAATCTAATGGAATTTTTGGAATTACAATTGCATTATAAATTAATTTTACTTTTTCTTTTACAGCTTCATGTAGTAAATAAGATTCAGTTTGAGCCGTAATTAAAACATCTCCTTTATAACGTGGGTACATATTAGTGATATTTTTTTCGAGAGATTTGGTTTGAAACTTTAATATTTCTATTTTCTTATTAAGATTTCTTGCAAATTCATATAAAGCAGAAACAAGACCAGCATTGAGTTCAAAAACACTTTCTTCATCTAAATCTATGTTGACATCTTCACGATCTTCTGAAAAATCAAAAAATCTAAGATATAAGTTAGTTCCTTCGGGTTCTTCTTTTAATTTTAAATGATAATATGGAAACCCCGTGTTTGTTATGATAGAAAACTCGTAAAATGTCATTTTCTTAAATTTTTTTGATAACAATTGAATAATTTTCTAAGATATTTTTTATTTAGAAAGATAATTTGTGAATTTACTTAGATTGAATTTATAATAGTGCAATTATATTTTTAATTATTCTAATATCATCATAGTATTCTGATTATTTTAATTTGAATTTTTAGAACAAGTTAAGATTTTAAAATAAATTTAAAAGATAAATAAAAATTCAGGTATTTTAAAAAAACTAACTTAAAATGATGGCTGGTTTGTTAGGAAGCGCATACGACGCTTTTTTTTTTGTTAATTTACCTTCTAGAGCAATTTCAACCTTACAATTAAATCTTTTTTCAATAATAGGTTTTATTTCATTAAAAAATGAATATTCTTCATTTTTGTTAAGAATAACTCTTGGATATTTTCCAATGTTTTTAAGAATTTTTGATGTTATTTGACTGATAAGTTTTGCTTCACGTTTTAGATTTTCCTCTTTCATTAATTCCGTCATTATTTCCTTGAAATTCTTAGATTTTTCTATTAAAATCATTAACTTTTCATAAAAAATATACTTCCAGTCATCAGGTATGATGATTATTATCTTTTGAACATCCTGTATTTTTGTTGCATTTCTAATGCTATTAATATCATCTATGATATTTGTTAACATCATCCATTTTTGATGATTTTCATCTGTTAAAACAATAGTTTCATAATTCGGCCATTTTGCAAGACTAATGAAACCCTCATTACCAATATATTCCCATATTTCTTCAGTTACATGAGGTGCTATTGGATGAAATAATAATAGCGTTTTTTCAACGCATTCATTAAACATCTCCAAATTGGCACCCTCCTCATAATATTTGTTTAGTTCAGAAACAAATTGAATGATATGATTAATGGCATCTCGAATAGCAAGTTTTTCAAAGCTTTCTGTAACTAGTTTAATAGTTTTATTAAGATTATAATTAATAAATACATCTCTAATATCTTTCTCTTTCCGTATTTTTTCTGGTTTTGTTGTAAAAAGGTAAAATAAATTCTTAATAAATTTGTAAGCAAAATTTACTCCTTCATCAGACCATTCTAATCCGGATTCTGGGCTAGCTCCAAAAAGAATAAAAAATCTAGCCGAATCTGCACCATATTTATCCATAATTTGATTTGGATCAACCGTATTTCCAAGGCTTTTACTCATTTTCACGCTTTTTAATATATATTTTGTTCCGCATCGCTTGCATTTTTCATTATTTTTTTCAGATTCTAAAGCAAAAGTATTGCAATTAGGACAATATGGATGTGCTTTATTAATCATACCTTGCGTTAATAATCTCTGAAAAGGTTCATCAAAAGAATGCAAACCTAAATCTCTTGCAACTTTAGTGAAGAACCTAGCATAAAGTAAGTGTAATATCGCGTGTTCAATTCCGCCTATATAAAGATCCACATTCATCCAATAATCCACAATCTCTTTTCTGTATGGAAGATCTTCGCTTTTTGGATCACAATATCTAAAGAAATACCACGAACTATCTACAAATGTATCCATTGTATCTGTTTCTCTTTTTGCATTCTTTCCACATTTTGGACATTTTGTATTGATGAATGTAGGGCTTGTTTCTAAAGGGTTTCCTTTTCCTGTAAATTTCACATCTTTAGGCAAAAGAACTGGTAAATCTTTATAAGGAACTGGCACGGTACCACAATCATCACAATAAATTATAGGAATGGGACAACCCCAATATCTTTGTCTTGAAATAAGCCAATCTCTTAGTTTATAATTAATGGTTGCTTTTCCCTTTCCGAGTTCTTCTAACTTATTCGTAATTGCCTTTTGGGCTACTTTATTATCTAAACCATTGAATTCATTAGAATTAACTAAAATACCTTCACCCTCATAAGCCCTTGTCATTTTCTCTGGGTCTAATTCAAAATCATGGGGTTGAATTACAATTTTAATGGGAATATTATATTTTTTAGCGAATTCAAAATCTCTCTGATCGTGTCCAGGAACAGCCATCACGGCTCCAGCCCCATATTCATAAATTACAAAATTTCCTACATAAATGGGAATCTTTTCTTCTGTCATTGGATTTATAGCATGTTTTCCAATGAACATTCCAATTTTTTCTACTTCAATATCAGTACGAGAAAATTTATCTTGTTTTATTACCTTTTGAAAAAATTCATTAAAATCTTCCTCAAATTCTGTACCTTTTACCCATTCTTTTACCCAGGGGTGTTCTGGAGCGAATACCATGAAAGTAACTCCATATAAAGTATCAGGGCGAGTAGTGAAGATATCAATAGTTCTGTCCTCGCCTACTATGGGAAATTTGATGATCGTTCCTTCTGAGCGACCAATCCAGTTCTTTTGCATTATTTTTACTTTTTCTGGCCAGTCTAATTTTTCTAAATCATTTAACAATTCTTCTGCATAGTTTCTTATCCTTAAAAACCACTGAGTTAAAAATTTTTGTTCTACTTCTTCATTGCAACGCCAACACCTTCCATTTAAAACTTGTTCATTCGCTAAGACAGTAGAACATCTTGGACACCAATTTACATAACTATTCTGACGATATGTTAATCCTTTTTCGTACATTTTTAAAAAAAACCACTGATCCCACTTGTAATAATTAGGGTCATGACTGTATATCATTCGTTTCCAATCATATGATAATCCAATCCTTTTTTGTTGTTCCCTTATTGTTTTGATATTTTTATTCGTCCATTCTTCTGGATTTGCTCCATGATCAATTGCGGCGTTTTCGGCAGGCAAGCCAAACGAATCATAACCCATTGGATATAATACGTTATACCCTTGCATTCGTTTATATCTAGCATATGCATCTCCTATAGAATAATTTCTCAGATGTCCCATATGTAATTGTGAGGATGGGTATGGATACATTTCTAAAACATAAAATTTTTCTCTTTTTTTTGTTTTATCAATATTCACTTCGAAAATTTTTTCTTTTTCCCATCTCTCTTGCCATTTTTTCTCGATTTTCTTAAAATCGTACTGCTTTTTTTCCATTTTAACTCAGAATACGGTTTTTGTATTGCCAAATAATTAATAACTGAAATTTCTCATATAATAAAATTTTTTTGAATTGTACTAATATTTTTTTTCAATAAAACTTATTTTTTCTAAAACTTAAAGAGGATTAATGAAAGTAACTAAAATCAGAGTATCTATAGGAAGTGCATCTGTTCTTGGATTATATCACGGTATTAAATTTCGTGATCCTCCTACAACATGTTATTTAATGACATATAAAGATGGACATTGTATTGCTAATTGTTCATTTTGTCCACAAGCTAGAGAATCAAAAGCATCGATGGAATTCCTATCACGAATAAGTTGGCCAACATATTCTTTCAAAAAATTTTTGAAAAGTTTAGAAAATTTAACTACATCGAAGAAATTTAAGCGAATATGTATTCAATCACTTAATTATCCGGGCAATTTTCAAGATTTAATAGAAATAATTACAGAAATAAAAAAAATAATAAATTGTCCCATATCAGTTGCCATTCCTCCAATGTCGGAAAAACAATTAATAAAATTGAAAGAATTAGGAGTTAATAGAGTAGGAATTGCTTTAGATGCTGCAACGCCAGAATTATTTGAAAAGATAAAAGGAATTGCTGCTCATTGTCCTTATACTTGGAATTCACATTTTCAAACCTTAAAAAATGCATTAAAAGTTTTTTCTGAAGGATTTGTTACTACTCACTTAATAATTGGTTTGGGTGAAACTATTGAAGAAGTAGTTTCATTGATAGAACAGTTAAATCATTTAAAAATTATAGTCAGCTTATTCGCTTTCACACCAATTAAAGGCACGAAATTAGAAAAAAGAGAGAAACCGGATATTCTTCATTTTAGGAAAGTGCAATTAGCAAGGTTTTTGATAATACATCAGAATTTTACAACAAACGATTTTGTTTTTGATAAAACCGGGGACATTATTAAATTTAACTTAAATGAGAAAGAATTATGGGAAATTATAGATAAAACTGACGCATTTCTGACTTCAGGATGTCCTGGATGCAATAGACCTTATTATACTTCAAAACCATCTGGTCCTATCTATAACTATCATAGAAATTTAAAAGAGGAAGAAAAACAAGAAATTTTTTCCAGATTAAAAAATTTTGTTAATAATCAATAATCGTGAGCGAAAATGTTAGAATGGAGATTCATTCCCTTGGAAATAAGAGATGGATACTGGAATATGGCAATTGATGAGGCAATTTTCAGATTTGTCATGAAAAATAAATCGCCTCCTACATTGAGATTTTATAAATGGAAGCCTTCAACAGTTTCAATAGGAAGAAATCAAAGCTTATCTGCAGAAGTTGATGTTAATGTTGCTAAACAGAAAGGATTTAATATAGTTAGACGAATTACTGGAGGTGGTGCGGTATTCCACGATGAGTTTAGAGAAATAACTTATTCAATTTCTTGTCCCATAAGTTATTTAAAAAGTTTAAATGCTCATACAGTTTTAGAGCAATTTGAATTAATTGAAATGGGAATTATACACGGTTTAATGAATTATAATTTAAAACCAGAAAAAGGGATAATACATTGTCCAGCGCTTTTTATAAATGGTAAAAAATTCTCCGGAAATGCTCAGAAAAGAGAAAAAGGATATGTTCTCCAACATGGAACCATTTTATTAGATCTTGATCCTGAATTAATGTACTCCGTATTAAAAGCTCCTAACAATGTTTCAAAAACAAGAATGGTAAAATCCGTATATGCAAAATGTATTGGAATAAAAGAAAAATTGAATGATTGGGATGAAAAAAAGTTTTTAATTGCTTTAAAAAAGGGATTTGAAAAAGCTCTAAGAATTAAATTAAATGAAGGAAAATTATCTGAAGAAGAACAAGATTTAGCGAAAAAACTTGTAGAAGAAAAATACAAGAACAAGGATTGGTTAAAAAAATATGAATGAAGAAAAAAAAATTAAGCGAATTTTTAAGAAAAGGAAAATTTTAGGACAAAATTACGAGAAACTTTTAGATATTATAGAGGATAATTTAGATTTTTTTTTGAATTTAACATATGATATAAAAGTAAAAAATTTTGGACATGTAATAAAGGTTTATATTCCAGATACAAAATTTCCAGCAATTAGTATCACCGGTACTGCTTGTGCCTTAAATTGTGAGCATTGTAATGCGAAATATCTTAAAGGGATGAAACCCATAACTAATAAATTAGAATTGGAAGATTTTCTTGTATCTCATTTTGAAAATGGAGGCGTTGGAGCATTAATTTCCGGTGGCTGCGATCTAAATGGTAAAGTTCCTTTAAATGATTTTATAGAGAGTATAAAAAAGGTTAAATCAAGAACAGATTTAATTATTAATGTTCATACAGGACTTTTAAATGCAGAAACTTCAAAAGCTTTATCAAAAGCCGGAGTTGATATTATTTCTTTTGATGTTAATGCGGATAACAACATAATAAAAGAAATATATCATTTAAACAAGAATGTTGATGATTATAAAAGATCAATTCAATCTCTGAAGAAAAATGGATTGAAAATCGTACCTCACGTGTGTATTGGGTTATATTATGGAAAACTTCACCATGAATTGAAATCATTAAAATTTATTAAGAAAATTTTACCAAATCCAGATTTAATAGTATTAATTGCTTTAATTCCACCAAAAGATCCCTTAAATAAATTTAAAACCCCTAATCCAAAAGATATTGGAAAAGTAATAGGAATTACTAGAATCTTATTTCCCAAAACAGAAATATCTTTAGGATGTATGAGGCCAAGAGGGTCAATAAAAATAGAGATTGAAAAATTAGCATTTAAAGCAGGAATAACTAGAATAGAAATTCCATCGAAAGAAACTCTTAGATGGATGAGAGAAATTGATCCCATAATAAAATTTGAATATTATTCTGCATGTTGCGCTATTCCAAAATCGTATGAAAAACAAGCACGGAGTAATATAAGGGAAATTAAAGGTTTTCTTGTTTAAAATAAAAATTATTGAAATCAAATTATAAAATGAAAACATCTGAGTTAAAAATTTTTGGAATTCCTGGATTGCCCATTGTCAAACCAGGAGATAATATTCCCAAACTAATTGTTAATAGATTGAAAAAATGTAATGAATCCTTAGAGGATGGGGATATTGTTATAATTGCTCAAAGTATAGTATCGAAAAGTATTGGTAGAATCAAAGATTTAGAAAAGATAAAACCAAGTAAGAAGGCTTATGAAATTAAAAATAAAATGGATGAGTATCTCATAAAATTAAAACTTCCACCTAAAGATCCAAGACTCATTCAAGTAATTATTGATGAATCTAAAGAATTAATTAAAGTAGAACATGTTTTGATTGTTGAAACGAAACATGGATTCATTTGCGCTAATGCAGGTGTTGATCATTCCAATGTTGAGGGAAAAACGAATGTAACCTTATTACCTGAAAATCCAGATGAAGAAGCCTTTAAAATTAAAAATGAATTAAAAAAAATTACAGATAAAAATGTGGCAGTCATCATTTCAGACTCTTTTGGAAGACCATTTCGGAGGGGATCCGTAGGGGTTGCAATTGGGGTTGCCGGTATTAATCCAATATTAGATAAAAGAGGATCAGAGGATTTATTTGGAAAAAAATTACTCACTACAATCATAGGACAAGCTGATAATTTAGTATCAGCAGCCCAATTAGTCATGGGTGAAGCAAATGAAGGTTTACCAGTTATCATTATAAGAGGATATAAATTTGAGTTTTTTGAAAATAGTACGATCAAGTCTATTATAAGAGAACCAGAAATTGATATTTTTAGGAGGAGTGATAAAAAGGAATTATTATTGGAAATATTAAAAACTCGACGAAGCTATAAATTTCCATTTAGTGATAGAAAAGTTAGTAAAGAACTCATACTTAAATGCATTGAATGGGCAACTTGGGCACCAAGCGCCCATAATTCTCAGTGTTGGCGATACTTAATTTTAGAAAAAAATGAGATAAGGAAAAAATTGATAGATGAGATGAATAGAAAATTAAGAGAAGATCTGCAAAAAGATGGAAAGTCATTAGAATTTATTGAAAAAAAAATTCAAAAAACAAGAAAAAACTTTCTTGATGCTCCTTTTTTAATCTTATTATGCTTAGAAAAAAAAGATTTAGAGCTTTATCTTGATGAAAAACGAAACAAAAATGAATTTCTAATGGGGGTTCAAAGTGTAAGTGCTTCTGCCATGTGTTTCTTATTAGCGTTAGAGGTCAATGACTTGGCAGCTTGTTGGTATTGTGCTCCTCTATTTGCTGTTGAGATAATCCAAGAAATTTTAGACTTACCTGAAACTTGCATTCCCATGGCTTTTTTTACGGTAGGTTATCCTTCTATTCCCATGAAAAATCCAGGTCGCAAGGAATTGAAAGATATACTTTTAAAAGGTAAATAATGGTATGAATGGTGAAAAAAATTGGAAGACAAGTTT
>Ga0190334_1000269_pt1 | contig 27109 bp, 24 predicted proteins | sample 48720478_MG_FD_161270 | JGI IMG/M metagenome (GOLD analysis project Ga0190334, IMG submission 161270) | Hydrothermal vent sediment bacterial communities from Southern Trench, Guaymas Basin, Mexico - 4872-04-7-8_MG | ecosystem: Environmental > Aquatic > Marine > Hydrothermal vents > Sediment ... | reverse complement strand
TAACAATATTATTTCTATGAATTATAAGCTCTAACATTTGCATTGTTGGAATACATATAGCATCACTTGTGGCTATTTCATTAATCTTTTCATAAATCTCCTTTCTTTTTTCAAGAGAAAATTCAGTGGAAGCCTTCCTTATTAACCCTCTTACTTCCGATATATTCTCATAAAAACTAAAACTTGAAATACCAAATTTTTCAGCAATATCCGAAAATAGAGGAGATAAATAGCTATAAATCTCGGGATAATCAGCAATAAAACCGGAAAAGATAATATCATAATCTCCCTTCATTGCTCTTTTTCTATATTCCTCATAAGGGAGCCTAACTATTTTTAAAGTTATTCCCACTTTCTTTAAAGTAAGCTTATATCTAATCATAATATCATTAAATATAGAATTTTGGGGCCCAGCGGAAATATATTCTAAAACAATCATCCCTTTAATATTAGCTTTTCTCAACATTTTCTTTGCCTTACTAACAGAATAATCATACCTTACAATACTCTTAGGATTATATCCCGGTACATTCTTAGGAAGTAATGAGTCAACGGGAATAACATACTCTTGGTAAAGGTATCTCAAATATCTTTCATTCCATAAATAATTAAGCGCTCTCCTAAAATAAACATTCTTAAAAATCTTCTTTTTCAGATTAAAGTTTAAGAAATTAATCCCCCATATTGGAATCTTTTTTATTTTAATCCACTTAATTCTTTTTAAACTCACCATCTTAGAAATAGAATATCTCCTACTAAAATCAATTTTCCCATGATTTATCAGAAATAAAGGATCAAATAAAGAATCTCCGAAATTTTCCGGAAAAATACTTACAAAAGTATCTACTGAAGGTTGCCCTTTCCAGTAACTTTTATTTTTAATTAACACGATTCTCTTTCCCTTTATCCACTCTTTAAACATAAAGGGGCCTGTTCCTACGGGATGTTTTCCTATCTTATCTCCATATTTTTTTATAGCAGTCGGAGAAATAATTGAACCAATTATGGAAGTTAAAGTATAAAGGAAGGGAGAAAATGGTTCTTTCAGCTCAAAAAGAACTTTGTATTCACTTATCTTTCTAACATCTTTTACTTGTTGAAACAATTCATAAAAAACTGGATACTTATACCTATTACCTATCCTTTTTAACCCCCTTTTAAAATTAAAAACAACAGAGTCAGCATTAAACTTTGTACCATCATGAAATTTAACACCTTTCCTCAAACTAAGGATATACTCCCTGCCGTTCTTTCTTATATCCCATTTAACTGCAAGAGAAGGTAATAATTTGAAGCTTTTTTCATCATACTTTAATAATGTATCATAAATATTATAAGTATAATTTAAGGAAGATACATCCCATGATTTCATAGGATCAAGGTTATCCGGTTCATATAGGTTGGACTTTAAGACTACCTCTCCTAACAAAGAAAGTTTAAACAAAAAAAAAATAAAAATAGATACACGAATTTTCATCAATGACTCATTAAAAAAGGTATTTTATTATAAAGAGATATTATTGTAATGTCAAATAAAAATCATTAATGATTTTTTATATTTACACAAGATAATAAAATAGCACTATTTTTTATTTTACCTATTGAATTACTTTGTTCTTCTTTGTTCTCTTTCCCTTTGTATTTCAAAAATAAATCAGCAAAAATAAAGGATAAGATAATTAATAAAATCATTAAAATAAGTAATAGCCAATTTAATTTCTTCTTTTTCTTAATCTTTTTTAAATGGTATTCTTTTGTTTCATCACAGGCTTTTGTTGAAACGACGATAACAGTAACATTATCAGGAGCTCCTCTCTTTAATGCTGTATCCACCAGCTCATTTACAGTTTTTTTAGGCGAAATATCCTTGCTTAAAAGAGTTTCTATCTCCTCCTCCTCTACAACAACCGTTAAGCCATCCGTACATAATAAAAACTTTTCCCCTTCTTTAATCTTTATTGGTCCTTCAACTTGAACATTTATCCCTCTTCTCATTCCAATAGACTGATATAAGATATTTCTCTTCGGATGAACCTTAGCTTCTTCAGGAGAAATTAGTCCGTCTTTAACCAATTTCCCCACAAAAGAGTGATCTTCCGTAAGTTGAATAAGCCTTCCACTAAAATGATATATCCTACTATCCCCAATATGAGCAACAAATGCTCTATCTTTTTTTATATACAAAGCTGAAAGAGTTGTCCCCATTCCTCTTTGATCTAAATTTTCATTACCTTCTGTTATTATTTCACTATTAATTTTATCAAAAACCCTTCTTATTTTGGATGGAAGTGGTTCATCTGTTTTTCGTGTAAACTCCCTAACCAATGTCTCTATTGCCCTTCTGCTTGCGACCTCACCTGCAAGGTGTCCCCCCATTCCATCAGCCACAGCAAAAAGGAATTCTTCCTCCCCTATCCTCTCAGCAAAGAAAAAATCTTCATTATTATCCCTTACTATTCCCCTATCGCTCTTTCCATAAAAATATAAATTCATTTGGCCCTCTTCTTCTGCCTTAACTTCCTGTTATATCTTTTAAAATTTTCAAAAAATTGTCAAGGTTAAAAGGTTTTGAGAGAGTTGCTTTTACCACCTGTTTTTCATCTTCAGATAAAACAAGATTATCTGACAAACCGGAAGTTAATATCACAGGTATTTTTATTCCTTTTTCAAGCATTTTTTTCACGAACTCATTTCCTTTAATATCAGGAAGAGTATAATCTAAAAAAATAAGAGAGATTTCATCCTTTTTCTCATCTATTAACTTAAATGCATTCTCTCCATTTTCAGCTTCAAAAAATTCATATCCTTCAAACTCAAGAAAATCTTTCATCATATCTCTTATAAAATCTTCATCATCAACAATAAGAATTTTGCTCATCTACCACCCCCCTAAAAAATTAAAAATCAATTCCGGATAAAATGAAAAAACTAACACAATTACCACATTCAAGGATAAAACAATTTTTCCTAAAATATCAAATTTAAATTCCTTTTCTCCTTCTTTGAAGCAAAGGTACATTATTATTCTAAAATAGTAAAAAACAGAAACCAAAGTGCCTAAAATAGCTATTAAAGTTATCCAAAGATAACCACTCTCTATTAAAGCTATAAAAAGATAAAATTTTGCAAAAAAACCAACTGTCGGAGGAAATCCCGCAAGAGAGATTAATGCAAGAGAAAACACAAATGACTCAAATGGTCTTTTTTTTGAAAGTCCTGCTATGCTTCTAATTTCAACATCATCCGAAGAACCTTCCGTAAGATATGAAATGAAAGAAAAAGCTATAATATTTAAAAATAAATAAGAAATTCCGTAAAAAAGCAAATATTTGTAAGCCAACTCATAGGGAAGGAGAAAGCCCATTGCAATGTATCCAGAATGAGAAATAGCCGAGTAAGCCATTAATCTTTTAAGGTTTTTCTGCTTTAAAGCTACAAAATTTCCCCACAAAATCGTAATAGCGGCAATAAGCCAAAATATTGTTTTTAGATTTAGAACTAAAAAAATATCTAAATTAATAAATCTTAACACCAATACAATAATCGCAATTTTAGGAGCTACTGAAAAATAAGCTGATACGGGAGTTGCCGCCCCTTCGTAAACATCCGGAGTCCAGATGTGAAATGGAGTAAGTGAAAATTTGAAAAATACATTTATTAAAAAAAGAATAAATCCTGAAATTATAACTATGTCATTAGTCCCTGTTTTAATCATTTTATCAATGAATAAAGTACCGCTTGCTCCGTAAAGAAGAGCAATCCCTAAAAGACCTATTGAAGATGCTATTATACCTGTGAAAAGATACTTGAAAACCGCTTCGGAAGATAGACGATCCTTTACAATACCGGTTAAGATATAAGAAGAGAATGAGAATATTTCAAAGGCAATAAATATAATAAGTAAATTATAGCTTGAAACAAGAGCAATCAAACCTGCCTGAGCAAAAAACAGAAGCACATAGTATTCATTGTATTTTATCAATCTTCTCTTATTGTAAGAATAGCTTATAAGAATAATAAAAAAAGTAATCACGGATATTAAAGCTACAAATATGTAAGACAGATTATCCATTATAAGCTGACCACCAAAAGCTTTAGACTTAAATCCGTAAAAAATCAAAAAAGGCAAAAATGGAAGGAGCGAAAAAATCAAAGATAAAGCAAAAATTAATTTCTTGGATTTTTTAATCATAACATCTACTACCAGTATCAAAATTCCAGACACTGCAGCTAAAACAACAGGCAAAGAGGCTATGTAGATATCATTCACTTTCCGACTCCTCCGTTTATAATAAAATATTTTCCTACAACTTTTGGAATTTTAATCAATTTTGTAAATGTGGAGGGATAGACTCCCATCCATACTACAAGTATTATTATCGGGACCATGTATAAGATTTCCCGAAGGTTTAAATCAAAAACTTTTTTATCCAATCCTACTTTCACAGGGCCATTAAATACTCTTTTATAAAGCCACAAAAGATATGCAGCGCCTATGATAATTCCTGTTGCAGCAAAAACAGTTAACAGTTTATTAGCTTCAAAAGTTCCCCACAAAATTAAAAATTCACCTATGAATCCATTAAGCCCCGGAAGACCTGCTGATGAGAACATAATAAGCATAAAAATCGCAGCATAAACAGGCATTAATTTTGCAAGACCGCCATAATCCGAAATTTGCCTTGTATGTGTCCTTTCATATACTATTCCCACCAATAAAAAAAGAGCCCCCGTGGAAAGTCCGTGGTTTAACATTTGATAAACAGAGCCGGTAAATCCTTCCGGATTTAATGCAAGAAAACCTAACATAATTATTCCCATGTGTGAAACACTCGAATATGCAACCAATCTTTTTATATCTTTTTGAACAAGAGCCATAAGTCCACCGTATATTATCCCAATCACAGATAAAATCATTAAAAGATACCTGTAATGCATAAAAGCATCGGGAAAAAGCGGAAGACCAAATCTCATGAAACCGTAAATTCCCATTTTAAGTAAAACCCCTGCTAAAATTACTGAACCCGCGGTGGGAGCCTCCGTGTGAGCATCAGGAAGCCATGTATGGAAAGGGAATAAAGGTATCTTTATCATAAAAGCAAGGGCAAATGCTAAAAATAGCCAATTTTGAACCGCATAAGAAAGAGGCCCTTTAGAAAGCCACTGTGTTAGTTCAAAGCTTGTTCCTCCAGCTGCCTTAAAATACCAGACAATAGCAATCAGCATTAAAAGGCTTCCCGCCATAGTATAAAGGACAAACTTAAAACTTGCATAAATTCTGTTTTTACCTCCCCATATACCTATTATAAAATACATAGGAATTAACATAATTTCCCAAAAAAGATAAAAGAGCAGTACATTCAATGAAACAAAAACACCTACAACTCCCCCTTCAAGCAAAAACATAAAAAATGCAAAGCTCTTTTCCCTTTCATTTACTGATTTAACGGATGCAAAAAATGAAATGGGGAAAAGAAAGGATGTTAAAAGAATCAAAAGGATACTAACCCCGTCCGCACCAATGTGGAAGTTTATACCGGGAGAAATCCACTTTTTGTTAATAACAAATTGAAAACCAGCTGAGCTGAGATCATATCCGAAATAAAGGGATAAACTGACTATAAAATGAATTGTCGAAAGAACTCCGGAAACAGGTAAAACTATTTTTTTCTTACTTTCCGGAATAAGCAAGATCAAAATCGCAAACAAAAATGGCAAACCCAAAACATAAAAAAGCATTTAAACTCCCATTAAAATTAAAGTTAAGAGTATTACAACACCTGCTAAAATACTGTATATATAATCTTTGATATTACCTGTCTGAAGTTTTGCCAAAAGCTTTCCCGTGAAGTTCGCCAATTTTCCGGAACCGTTGACCGCACCATCTATAACGGGCTTGTCAAACCAATCGTAAATTCCTTCGGAACCGTACACAAAAGAGTTTACAAAAACGAACTCATATATTTCATCAACATAATATTTATTCAATAATAGTTTATAAATAAAAGGAACCTTTTTAGCCATAACAATTGGTAGTTCGGTTCTTTTAACATAAAAATACCAAGCAATTAAAATTCCCAAAAGTGCAAGGGATGATGAGAGCAGAGTAAGATTTATTTCAACCGAATGCAGAAAGTGTATTTCACCCTTTAAGTAAACAATCTTATGCAGATACTCTTCCCAAATACTGTGTTCCGAAATAAATTTTGGCAAAGAGACATATCCTCCGACAGCCGCAAAAAAGGCTAAAATAATAAGGGGAATTGTCATACTCTTGGGTGATTCGTGCAAATGGTGTTTTGTTTCATCATCCATTCTTTCTTTTCCGTAAAATGTCATAAATATGAGTCTGAAAATATAAAAAGCTGTTAACAAAGCAGTTATTATTCCAATAAACCACAAAACCCTGTGTCCTGTAAAATATGAGCTTGCAAGAATTTCATCCTTACTGAAAAACCCTGCAAACCCGGGAACACCTGAAATTGCAAGTCCTGCCACAAGAAAAGTCCAAAATGTAATCGGCATATGCTTTTTCAAACCGCCCATTTTTCTCATATCCTGAATACCACCCATAGCGTGGATAACACTTCCTGCTCCCAAAAAAAGCAAGGCTTTGAAAAATGCATGGGTTATCAGATGAAAAATCGCAGCAGTGTATGCCCCGATACCAGCTGCAAAAATCATATAGCCAATCTGACTTATAGTGGAATATGCAAGAACTTTTTTTATATCATTCTGGGTAATTGCAATGGTTGCAGCATAAAAAGCTGTGAAAACACCTACAATTGCAACAACAGTTGAAGCCGTATGAGCAACAGAGAAAAGACCATTAAGCCTTACAATCATATAAACTCCAGCCGTAACCATTGTAGCAGCATGAATAAGAGCACTTACAGGTGTCGGACCTTCCATTGCATCGGGAAGCCATACATAAAGAGGAATCTGAGCTGATTTTCCTGTGGCTCCTATGAAAAGCAAAACACCTATCAAAGATGAAATCGCTAATGGTATATTTCCTGAAACAGCAGCTTTGTTTATAGCATCAAAATTCGCTCTTCTCACAATATATAAAATCCAGAAAATCCCTATTAAAAATCCCAGATCTCCGATTCTGTTAACAATAAAGGCTTTCATTCCGGCTTTTGAAGCGCTTTCTTTTTCAAACCAAAAACCTATCAAAAGATAAGAGCAGAGCCCCACACCTTCCCAACCGACAAACATCATAACTATGGAAGATGAAAGCACTAAAACAAGCATAAAAAATGTAAAAAGATTCATATAGGCAAAAAATCTTGAAAATGAGTTATCTTCATGCATATAGCCAGTTGCATAAACATGAATCAAAAAACTTACGCCTGTAACCATTAAAACCATAACAGAGGAAAGAGGATCCCACTTTAAGGCAATGTCAATATTAAGATTCCCTACGGAAATCCAGTTGTATACATTATAAACAATACCTTCCGAGGCTTTTGAAAAAAATAAAAGGCTCGTTAAAAAAGATAAAAACACTGAAAAAGGGGATATAATTGAGATAAATTTCTTTGAAAGATACTTCCCGAATAAAACCAAAAAAAGAGCACTTGCAAGCGGAAAAATTAATACAAAAATCATCCCTTAAGCTCCTTCAAATCATCTCGGCTCTCTATCTTATGCTTTTTATAAAGAAGAACAGCAATTGAAATTCCGACAGCAACCTCAACAGCAGCAACTGTAAGAGTGAAAATTACGAAAATCTGTCCGTCTAAATTCCCTTTAACTTTTGAAAAAAATACGAACAAAAGATTTATCGCATTTAAAGAAAATTCTGCTCCAACAAGCATCATAATAAAACTCTTTTTTGAGATAAAAATCGCTATCCCTATTAAAAATAAAAGAAATGAAAGAAGAATAATTGAATATCCGCAGATCATTCCTCCTCCTTTCTCTTTGCCAAAATCAGCACTCCTACAACTCCCACAAGAATCAAAATTGAAATAAGCTCAAAAGGGTAAATATAATTTTTAAAAAACTCTAATGAAAGCTCTTTTGTTGAAGTTTGACCTCCGGAAAGCTTCATTTTCCCAAAACTTAAATCAATTGCAAGAAGATTAAGTAAAAACACAACCAGGAGTATTGCTCCGAACCACCCCTTTTTTAATTTTAATAGTGAATTCCTTTCATTTTTGTAAAACATCACAGCCATCACGATCATAACAACTCCGGCACCTGCATAAATTATTATCTGAAGAGCCGCAAGAAAGGGAGCTCCTATAAGAGCAAAAATACCAGCCATTGCCAAAAGTGAAACAACGAGTGAAAACACTGAATATACAGGTTCTTTGGAAAAGAGGATATAAAAACCTCCACCTGTTATAATTAGCGCCAATACTAAAAAAACTATAGTCTCAAGCATTTGTTTTTTATTTTATTTTATTGTCTTTACTTTGTCAATAAAAGTTCAAAATTATTTTCTTCTAAATATTACCCAAAAATATCTTCCAAAAGATGTAGTCTATTAAAAGGAGGGATAATTAAAAATCCATTAACCAAACCCTTTAATTCCTTTATTAATTCTTTTGAAATCTTTGCTCCTTCAAGTTCACCTTCCCTTTTACTTTTTCCTTCCATTCTCTTTAAAATTTCTTCCGGTACCGTTATACCTGGTACTTCATAGTGAAGATACTCAGCATTTTTGTAAGAGATAAGGGGCATAATACTTACCATAATTGGAACTCCCAGTGATTGGATCTTCTCTATAATTTTTTCCATACCTTTAATTTTGTATATTGGTTGGGTTATAATAAAGTGAGTTCCTTTTTTTACCTTTTTCCTCAATTTTTCTATCTCTTTGTCCGAAGTCTTCTCATTTATCCCAAACCCTACACCAATGTAAAAATGAGCTTTATCTCCTATGGGGTTTCCCAAAAGATCCGCACCTCTGTTAAGAGAAGACATCATTTCAACAAGTCCTTCGGATGTTAAATCATAAACACCGGTAGCAAAAGGATAATCTCCTATAGAAGGAGGATCTCCTCCCAAAGACAATATATTGTGAAGACCGAGAGCAGAAGCTCCTAACAAATCCGACTGAATCCCCAAAATATTTCTATCTCTGCATGTATAGTGAACAATTATTTCTTTATCAAGAGTATCCTTTAATATTCTACCAAGAGCAATAGGAGACATTCGAGTTTTTGCCATAGGACTATCGGAAACATTAATTGCATTAACATATTTCCCATACTCTTCAAGTTTTTTAACAAGCTTCTTAAAATTAACATCTCTTGGAGGGTCTATTTCAACTGATAAGGCTTTTTTCTTTTTCAAAAGCTTCATCAAGCCAGTATAAGGTTTTTCCTTTTTTTTCCTCTCCTTTTCCTCTATAATTTCTATCTTTTTTATTTTTCGTGGTTGTACTGAAAATTCCCGGGTCTTTTCTTTCAAAATTCTTATATGTTCCGGAGTAGTTCCGCAGCATCCCCCAACAACCTTAATACCCGCCGCTAAAAACTTTTTCCCATAATTTGCAAAATACTCCGGATTGTAAGGATAATAAAATTTCCCCTGAACAAATTGGGCAAGACCTGCATTGGGCATAGCTGAAAGAGGCTTTTCCGTAACCCTGCCCATTTTTCTTACGACCTCAAAAACATTCTGAGGACCTGTTCCGCAGTTTGAGCCTATTACATCAGCCTCGGTCTCAGATAATTTAACAGAAACCTCAAACGGATTTTTACCGTAAAGAGTGAGTCCATTGTTAGGAAACGACATCTCAGCAATTATAAACACATCGGACGCTAATTCCCTTGCGGTTTTAATCCCAACAATAAGTTCATTCAAACAGGCAAATGTCTCAAAGATAAGAAGATCCGTCCCACCTTCTAAAAGAGCTTCAATTTGTTCTCTAAATATAGCTTTTAACTCACCAGGAGAGGGATTATCCTCTTTATCCAGAGGCCTTGAAATAGGCCCGATTGAACCAGCAACAAAAGCTCTTTCTTTAGCTACAGAGCGGGCAATTCTTGCTCCGAAATAATTTATATCCTTAGCCTTTTTACCCAAATCAAAATACTTATCCAAAATGTATCTGTTTGCTCCGAATGTATTTGTCGTCAAAACCTCAGCACCCGCTTCCAAGTATTCTCTGTGAATTGTCTTTACTATTTCCGGCATTGATATATTAAGTTCATCATAACAGTGTCCTTTAGGAACTCCCATAGCATAAATCTGTGTCCCTATAGCTCCATCAAAAAGAATCTTATTTTCACTCTCAAAAAAATCTCTGAAATCTCTCTCCATCTTACCACCTATTATTAAAAATTAATGAGCTCCTCCTGAAACACAGGCTGAATGACAGGCTGAATGACAGGCTGAATGACAAGCTGAATGGCAGGCCGAATGGCAGGCTGAATGACAAGCTGAATGACAAGCATCATGAGTAAAACATGCAGAATGACACGCTTCAGATTTCAGGAAACTATCAAAGTCAGTATAAAATGGTAAATCACTTTTCGCTCCAGCATTCAAATCATTATCGTAAAAATATAACCTATCATAATAGGGATATCTATGTCTCACATAATTATCCGCAATCTCATTATCAGCAAGATTTCTCAAAGAAGATGGTAGAAGCTTTCTAAACTTTTCTATATAAAACTTTTTAGTTGCTTCAAGGTCAGCATCCCATGTTTTTTCGGAAACCTTGGTTGCAAGCTCTCTTAAAAGAGCCTTTATATTCTCCTGTATAAGTCTTCCGGTTCCTCTATCAAAACAGTTAAGAAAATTTCTCTCATAATAGCTGAGTTCAACATCATCATTTAAAAATTCAATTAAAGGTGGTTTTGAGGATTTTAGTCTTATAACTTTTTTATCAGCTAACATATAGGCAATCATTGAAATCAGATTATTGGTACTTATTCCGATGAAAAAAAGAGCTTCAACATCATCAAGCTCTGCCACCTTTCCCTTTTTTCTTGCTGAGGGGACAACTACTTTGGGAGGTACCCATTCTGAAGATAACCAGTTCAAATCACTCCATTCATTTAAAACTTTTCTTCTCTTCCTAACTTTTAAAACTATAAATATAAAAATAATGGCTAATAAAATATTAAGATAAAGAATATTGTTTTTTGCAAGTTTTTTAAGCCTCTCTTTTCTTTTTTTCTTTATTTCTTCGCGAAGCCGCCTTTCTTCTTCCTGCTTTCTTTTTATCTCTTTTTCCACTGCTTTTAGATGGAAAACATTAAAGTATTTTGCCGGTAAATAAAATTTTATCGGGAACTTCTCTCTTCTGCCAAGATTTTGCTTGTAAACAAGAAAGCTTAAAAATACTTTGTCTTGAAAGGGCTGACCGAAATAATCCATTTTATAGTTTTTATTCATAAACTTTTCAGTGAGTATAATCCCGGAATCAAATATTTCCTTATAATTGAACTTTTTCTTATTAACAGGAATCGGTGTATAAATGTAAACAGCCTGATGTTCCATCGGATAACCCCATTGTGCAGGTGCCCAATCAAAGTAAACGAGCTCCCCTCTCTCCGGAGATTTTGTAAGGCCTAAATTACCCTCCACTAAAAAATTAACTGCAAAGGTAATGATAAATTTAGCCTCTCCGGGCCCCACCCTTGTTGTACTACAAACATCATACTTTGTTCTCGAAAGTCTTTTTATCGTAAGAGGATATCTTTTATTATTAAAAATAGCATAGGACGATTTCATATTAAAATGAGGCTCTTTTGCAAATCCTTCAAAATAGAATCCGCACATATCACCTGAAATTATATTCCATGAACTTATGTATGTTATAACTCCCTTTCCGTCCTGTCTTAACACAACCCTTTCTTCAACCCAATTTAGTTTAACACTTAATGAGAAAAGAGAAATATTTACAAGGATAAAAAAAACAAAGGAAATTATTTTTCTCATTTTTTTATTATAACATAATAATTATCCCATGGAAAAATATTCACCTTACTCTCATAAAAAAGCAGCTAAAACCATCATCACAAAAACACAAACACATCTTGAAAAACAAGCTTGCTTTAAATTGTTAATTATTTAACTTATTAAATAATAGACTTAACAGACCTTTACTATAAGCAAATAATATTGTTAACATTTTTATAAAATTTTATCGTTAATATCTTGACAATTATTACTCAATATGTTAAATTATTAACATCATGAGCACAATAAAGAGGTTGGCTAAATATTTGGAGATAATTGAAGGTTTACCAAAGGAGAAAAAATCTATTTCATCAAAAGAGTTGGCAGAATATGCAAATGTCACACCAACGACAGTCAGGCAGGATTTCTTTACGCGGTTAAATAAAAAGGGCAAATCAAAAATAGGTTATGAAATCGAATCCCTAAGAGAGGAATTACTTGAGGTATTGGGGCTTAAAGAGAGAATAAAAATCATTGTTTTCGGAGTAAATGGGTTAAGTGAAACTCTTTTTTTAACCAAAAACAAAAATATAGTTTTTTCGGCTTTTTTTGAGGATGACAAACACCCTCTCATCGGTAAAAAGTTCCAAAATACCATAGTTCATCCCCTTTCAAAATTGGGAGAATATCTCAACGAAAACCCTGACATAAAAATTGCTATTATCGCCCTGAATTCCAGAAATATTTACGAGATATACGAAAAGGGGGTTGCCGCTGGAATCAGATTTTTCTGGAATTTTTCAAAAATTTTTATTCGTGAGAGCGAAAAAATTAAGGTTAAAAACGAGTATTTGACAGGCTCTCTTTATGAACTTATTTATGATTACAACAAATCAATAAAAAAAGGAGGAGAAAAAATGGAAATTATGGTTTGTGTCGGAAGCTCCTGTCATTTGAAAGGTTCGGAAATAGTAATAAAAAAGCTTCAGGATTACCTTAAAAACAAAGGACCCGAAGTAAAATTATCCTTAAAAGGAGGTTTCTGTATGGGGCAGTGCTCGGAAGATGGGATAACGGTAAAATTTGATGGTCGTTTTTATAAGGTTACTCCCGAAACCATAGATGAATTTATTTCAAAAAGAATTGAGCCCAAGCTTTCAAAGAGGTAAAAATGTGGATTATAGAAACTGATTCCGAAAGCTGTAGAGATTGTTATAAATGTTTGAAAGAATGTCCCGTAAAAGCAATTAGATTTGAAAAAGCCGTTTCTAAAATAGTTGAGGAAAGATGCATTGTTTGCGGTAATTGTATAAAAGTCTGTCCGCAGGGAGCAAAAAAAGATATTTCTTTTTTGGATGAGGTAAAACATCTTGTCAAAAGTGATAAAACTGTAATTGCCTCCCTTGCACCCTCCTTTACCGCTTATTTTAAAAAGGAATATTGGGGGAAAATGTGCTCTCTTCTTAAAAAAATTGGTTTTGATTATGTGGAAGAAACCGCTTTCGGGGCTTATTATACTGCGATGGCATTAAAAAAAGAGCTTTTAAAAGATAATGAGAGAGATTTTATAATAGGAACATCATGCCCTTCAAGTGTTTATCTGGTAGAAAAGTATTTTCCGGAGTTCATCCCTAACCTTTCAAAAGCCTTTTCACCCATAATAACACATGCCAAAATTTTAAAAAAATTTTATGGGACAGATACACATATTGTATTCATATCACCCTGTGTTGCCAAAAAAAAGGAAATTTCCGAATCACAATACAAAGGCCTTGTTGATTATTCAATCTCCTTTAAAGAACTGGAAGAGTGGGTTGAGGATGAAAACATTGACTTGAGTAAATTAGATGAAAAACCCTTTGACAGAGAGACACCTGGATTAGCTTCACTTTTTCCAATAGACGGAGGAATTTTAAAAACAGCGGCATTTGAAACGGATTATGTTTCAGAAGAATATATAAGTATTTCAGGTGCTGACAATATCATCAGATTCTTAAAAAATTATGATAGGTCAAAATATCCTTCATTAAAATTTGTTGATTTTTTGATGTGTGAAGGCGGATGCATAAACGGACCTCTTGTCTGGAAAAATTTTAGTCTTGAGAATAAGATTAACATAATAAGATATCAAAAAGAGAAAACCAAAAAGAGTAAAATAGTTTTTCCTCAGGTGAGTGATTCGGAGCTTGATGAATTCTTGGAAAGAAAATATGAAAATCTTGAAGTTAATGAAAAACAGTATTCAGAGGAAGAAATAAGAAAAATCCTTCATCGTACAGGTAAATATACAAAGGAGGATGAACTTAATTGCGGAAGTTGCGGTTACCCTACCTGCAGAGATAAAGCAATAGCCGTTTTAAACGGAATGGCCGAAACAGAAATGTGCATACCATACATGAGAAAAAAAGCTGAAAGTTTTTCCAATCTTATTATTGAACACACACCCAACGGGGTTATTGTTGTAAACTACCAGCTGAAAATAATAAATACAAACCCTGCATTCAAAAAGATATTTTCCATACCCAAAGAAAAGGATTTAGCAGGAGAATCTCTTAAAATGATAATAGGAGATGTTGCTCCTTTCATAGAAGCAGATACAAGAAAATCATTTATAAATAAAAAAGTTTATTACAAAAACTATGACAAATGGATAGATCTTATTACCTATCCTATGATTGATGAAAAACTTATAGTAGGCATTTTCAGAGATATCACAGAAAAGGAGAAGCAATCTCTCAAACTGGAAAAGGTTAGAAAAGAGATAACTGAAAAGACACAGGATGTTGTATTAAAACAGATGAGGGTCGCACAGGAAATTGCAAGTTTATTGGGAGAAACAACGGCTGAAACAAAAGCAATGCTTTCAAAATTTGCCAAAATTATGAGTAATTTTGACAATGAGGAAAATGAAAGTTGAGATAGTTTACAGACAACTAAACAAATATGGTGAGGAACTTTGCGGAGATAGAATTGAAGTTCAAAGTAATGGAGAGAACAAATACTTTGTCCTTTCAGACGGACTGGGTAGTGGCGTAAAAGCCAATATTCTTTCTTCCCTCACAACAAAAATCATAGCCACAATGCTTAGAGAAGGATGCAGTATGTATGAAGTTGCCGAAACACTTAACAAAACACTCCCGATTTGCAAGGAAAGAAAAATAGCATATTCAACATTTACAGCTCTTAAGATAAACAGTAGTGGAGATGTCGAATCATCGGAATATGATAATCCTGAACTTTTGTGGTTTTCCGAAGGCAAGCCCAAGTATATTCCGAGGACAAAAGCAAAATACAGCAAAAAAATGATAGTTTCCGAATCCAAATTTAAACTCAAAGAGGGAGATATGCTTGTTGCTATCAGTGATGGAATTATTCATGCTGGGATAGGCAAGACATGGGATTTGGGATGGAGTCTTGAAAGGGTTACTCAGTTCGTAAAATCAATCCTCGTAATCAAAAAATCAGCAACCGAAGTTTGTGAGGAGGTGATTCGAGTGGTCAACAATCTTTATGCCGGAGAGCCGGGGGATGATGCATCGGTAGCGGTAATTCATTATAGGAAAAAAAATGAAATAATAATTATGATAGGCCCTCCGAAAGACAGAGAAAAAGACAAATATGTAATAGAAAAATTGCTTTCCTTCAGAGGTAAAAAGATAGTCTGCGGAGGAACAACAGGTTCATTGGTAGCAAATTATATGGGAGAAGAAATTGAAGTTTTGATAAATACCGGGACAGATGATATTCCACCAATGGGAAAATTAAAAAATATTGATCTTCTTACGGAAGGGATTCTTACTTTTTCAACAGTTGTTGATATGTTCAGGGATGGTGTACCCATTGACAAAATAAAATATAAAATTGACGGAGCTTCAAAATTGTACAAGGAAATCTATTTTGCTGACACAGTCCACTTTCTTTTAGGAGAAGCAATTAATAAAGCTCATCAAAGCATTATGACGCCGCTCAGACTCGGGCTTAAATATCAGCTTGTAAAAGAGTTGGAAGCTATTTTAAAGTCATTGGGGAAGGAAGTCATTATTGAAAGATTTTAGGAGGTAATTATGGCAAAAATAGTCTACAGTATATGGGATGGGAAAAAGATCGATAATAGGAGCAAAAGATTATTTGAAATTCCAGAGAATAAGATTTTTTCAGATTTTGATGAATTTAACCCTGGAAATCCGATTAAAGCTTTTTTCGGAGATAAGGGATTTTTCGTGTTTGACAAGGAATTTAACCTTCTTGAAGCATTAAAGGACTATATTGAAAGAGCTGCAAATGAGTCTTGCGGAAAGTGTTCTCCTTGCAGAGTAGGAACAAGAATATTAAAAGCGAGACTTGAAGATCTTTGCACCGGGAAAGCTGGAAAAGAAGTATTGGATGAGATACTTACAATCTCAGAGCATATCAAGGAAACATCTCTTTGTGGTCTCGGCCAAACTGCTACAGTTGTAATATCAGAAGCAATCATTCACTTCAGAGATGAAATTGAAAAACAGATAGGCAAATCCACTGAAAACAAAACACAGTATTCGACAACATATGTAACCGCACCATGTATAGAAGCCTGTCCTGCAAAGGTGGATGTACCAAAATACATTGATTATATAAAAAACGGAAAATTCACTCACTCAATAGGTGTTATTCTTCAGAAATATCCAATGGCAGCAACTTGCGGTAGAGTTTGCGTGAGATTTTGTGAGGCAGCATGCAGAAGAACTATGGTAGATGAAGCCGTCGGAATAAAGGTTTTGAAAAGGTTTGTGGCAGATAGAGAAAAGTATGTTACTGACAATTGGTTTTCGGAAGATTTGATTCCCAAAAAGAAGGATCCGGAGCTAAAAGTGGCTGTAATCGGTGCGGGGCCAGCAGGTATCTCCGCTGCATACCATTTATTACTAAGAGGCTATCCTGTGGATATTTTTGAAGCAATGACAGAAGCAGGAGGTATGGCTGCAGTAGGAATTCCGAATTACAGATTACCAAAAGATGAAATCTTAAAAAAAGAGATAAGCATTATTGAAAAATTAGGTGGGAAAATCCATTATAACAAAAGGATGGGAGTGGATTTTACACTTGATGACCTATTTAAAAAAGGATATAAAGCTGTTTTTCTCGGGCTCGGTCTTCACAAAGGAAAGATGATGAATATACCAGGTGAAGACAGATCCCTCTCAGGTTACATAACTGGTGTCAGGTTCTTACTCTTTATTAATCATTATTACATAAACATGGGACTTGAGATGAATCTGGGAAAAAAGATGGTCGTTGTAGGAGGAGGTAATGTCGCAATGGATTGCGTTAGATCAGCCTTACGAATGGGTGTCGAGGAGGTTCATCTTGTTTACAGAAGGTCAAAAAATGAGATGCCAGCGGATAAAGAAGAGGTTGAAGCTGCTGAAAAAGAGGGAGTCATTTTTAATTTTCTTAGTCAGCCGACAAAAATAATAACTGAAAACGGAAAAGTCAAAGGGATAGAATTGATAAGAATGAAATTGGAGGAGCCAGATGAGACGAGAAGGAGAAGAGTAACCCCGATAGAAGGCTCAAAATACACAATAGATGCAGATTTTATAGTTGTGGCAATAGGGCAAACAGTTGATACCTCTTTCTTATCCGAGAATGATGGTATTACATTAAACAAATGGGGAAATATTGAGGTGGATAAAAATCTTATGACAAAAAGAAGAGGAGTTTTTGCCGGAGGAGATTGCGTGACAGGACCCGCAACTTTAATAGAAGCAATGGCCCAGGGAGAAAAAGCTGCTAATTCGATAGATGATTATCTTACTTACGGAAGAGTTAAATTCAAAAAAGAAAACAGGATGAGTGAATTATTATCCCACATAAGAAAAATTTCCACTGATGATGTAAAACTTCCTTTAAAAAACCAATACAGAGTGAAAATAAGAGAACTTGATCCTGAAATAAGAAAAAAACTTTTCGAAGAAGTGGAAAAGCCCATCTCCGTGGAAGAAGCTTACAGAGAAGCTGAAAGATGTATGAGATGCTACAGGATTTATTCAGTAGTAACAGAACATTAAGGAGGTATAAAATGAAAGGATATATTAACAATAAACCTGTTGAATTTGAAAAAGGAGAAACAATTCTCGAAGTAGCGAGAAGGAATGGTTTTTTTATTCCCACTCTTTGTGAATTGGGAGAAATCAACCATGCCCCGGGAACATGCAGGGTCTGTCTTGTTGAAATAAAAATGAAAGATGATGATAAGAGCTACCTTGTTACATCTTGTAATACCCCTATGGAAGAGGGTATGGAAGTTTTCACGAGAACAAAAAAGGTAAGGGAACATCAAAGGCTTCAAGTGGAATTAATACTTGCCGATCATGATGAAGATTGTGCAACCTGTGTCAGACACGGAGATTGTGAACTTCAGGATATAGCTCAATTTGTAGGGCTAAAAAACAAAAGATACACATATCCTGAATTTTATCAGAGAAGAACAAAGGATAATTCGGCTTTTTCTATAGTAAGAGACATGAGTAAATGTATAAGATGTAACAGGTGCATTACAGTATGTCGAGAGGTACAGGGAACGGATGTGTTGGTATTCTCAGGAACAGGACTTGAGTCCGAAGTTTCCGTAAGGGACAGTCTTGATTTAAAAAATTCGGATTGCGTAAGCTGCGGGCAGTGCACACTGGTTTGCCCTGTTGGCGCAATAGCTGAAAGAGATGACACGGAGGAAGTTATAGATTATCTTTACGATAAGGATATCATAACTGTTTTCCAGTTTGCTCCTGCGGTTAGAGTTGCTCTCGGGGAAGAGTTCGGGATGGAGCCGGGAACGAATGTTGAAGGAGAGATAATAACAGCTTTAAAAAAACTGGGAGCTGATATTGTTCTTGATACAAATTTTGCCGCTGACTTGGTAATTATGGAAGAGGGGTCGGAATTTCTGGAAAGATTGAAAAAAGGCAAAAAACTTCCTCTTATGACATCATGTTCACCCGGTTGGATAAATTATGTTGAAAAATACTATCCGGAATTCATAGAAAATATTTCAAGTGTAAAATCTCCGCAACAATGCTTCGGAGCAATTGCAAAAAACTATCTTTCAGAAATGATGAAAATCCCGAAAGAAAAGATGAGAGTAATCTCAATTATGCCGTGTACAGCAAAAAAAGAAGAGGCAAAAAGAGATGAATTTTACAATGATGGTTCCTATGATGTTGATGTTGTTTTAACAACACGGGAGTTTGCCCATCTTCTTAAAAGAGAAGGAATCGAACTAAACAAATTGGAAAAGGGACAATTTGATAATCCCTGGATGGGGATGTATAGCGGAGCAGCGGAAATTTTCGGGGCAACCGGAGGTGTTATGGAGGCCGCCGTAAGAACAGTTCACTTTCTTGTGAAAGGTAAGGAACTTAAAGATATTGATTTCAAACCCGTAAGAGGTTTTAAGAGTATCAAAGAAGCTGAAATATCATTAGGAGACTTTGGCAAGATTAAAATAGCCGTCGCTAATGGGCTGAAGGCGGCAAAAGAAATAATTGAAAAAATAAAGAACGGAGAAGCCTCCTATCATTTTATAGAAGTTATGGCATGTCCGGGAGGTTGTCTCGGAGGAGGAGGACAACCGAGGCATAAAAAGAATTACAAGGAGATACTCGAAGCAAGAAAAAAAGCAATCTATAAGATAGACAAAGAGAAAGAAATAAGACAATCACACAATAATCCGTTGATTAAAAAACTTTATGAAAAATTTCTCGGAAAACCTCTTTCTGAAAAGTCTCATAAATTATTACACACTCATTATAAAAACAGAAAGAGAGAGATAAAACATACGATAAAGGAAATCTGGGATGAGATAAGAGGAAACGCCTGAACAAATAAAAATTAATTAATGATTTTGTTGAGAGAGTTAATTGTGTAATAAGCACTGATTAAAATATTATTTGTATTTATTTACTTTGGAAAGGACTATTTTCCTGAAATCATTGTGAGGTATGGAAAAGTCCATAATAATCTCATCTTTTTTAGAGTTAAAATTAATATTATCAAGTATTTTCGAAAGCTCCTTTTTTCCTGATGATAATATTGCTTTAAATCCGTTTAACATATCAACAATATTCTTATTATTTGAAGAATCTTTTGAAACAAGTATAAACTGACCCTTTATCAAACTATTTTGCAGATCAATGTAAAAGAGAAATTTTCTAAAATCGTCGGTATTAAGAGGAGAGCTTATCTTAAAATCTTTTGCTATTTTTTCATAATTTTGTTGAAAATCCGCAATTCCCCATAAAATTGACCTGTCATCTATTTTCTTTAAATTATTCTTCATGTTTTCTTTACTTAAAATATTGTCTCCTTTCCCTTCAAAATTATCCGTAACTTTTTTGACAAAGACATCGCTTCCAATGGTAATGATACTATCTTCAATAAAAATAATATGCTGATCATTAAAATTCGGACCAAAGTTCTGAAGTGCGTAAATATTATACTCATTATAACTCGATTTATCTTTTAAAAGCTTTTTCTCCTTCAAATATGAAACAAGCCTTTCTTCCTGATAAGTCAGGCTTAAAATAAATCCTTGATGGGAGATATCTGTGACTATCAAGTAATTCAATGATTTCTTAAAATCAATCCCGGTTTCTTTGAAAAATTCGGAAAGTTCCTTTTTCCCGGTTTTTAACGAAGGATTATTAGTGATTTTCAAGCTATTAAGAACTTCAAACAAACCATTATCTCTTGCTCTTTTGGCATTAAAAACAAAAAATGTTTCGGTTTCTTTCGGAATCAGGGAAATACCGAATTTAACATCATCATACTTTTTCCCGCAAAAAGTGAAAAAAAAGACAATTACCGGAAAAACAACTAAAAACAAAAACTTTTTTTTCAAATCCGCCTCCTTCTCTTACCAAATAAATAATTATATCTTAAATATCCAAAAACTTTAAGTCGTCATTTTCATTTTTTGACTTCTAAATTCATTTTATATATAATAACTTTTAATTACTTTTATAAAGGAGTAATATATGGATATTATTGAACAAAGAACTAATGAAGAGGCGAGGGAAAGAAGGAAAAAATCAGCTCCTCGACCTCACACAGTTTTAATTAAGGAGCAATACTGCAAAGGTTGCTCTATTTGTGTTAGTGTTTGTCCCACGGGAGTACTTGTAATAGAAGAAACCTCAAAAAGTGTATTTGGATTAATCGCAAAAATCGAGGAACCGGATTATTGCATCGGATGCATGTTATGTGAACTCCACTGTCCTGATTTTGCAATTATTGTAGACCCGGAAAAGAGAGGAGGCACCGAATGAACAATGTAAAAATCAGATCAGGGAATGAACTTGTTGTTGAAGGGGCAATAGCTGCAGGATGTAACTTTTTTGCCGGCTATCCTATAACTCCCTCCTCAGAAATTGCAGAGGGAATGTCAAGAGAGCTTCCCAAGGTTCACGGAATCTTTATTCAGATGGAAGATGAGCTTGCTTCCATAGGAGCAGTCATAGGTGCTTCGCTCGGAGGGAAAAAGGTTATGACAGCTACCAGTGGACCAGGATTTTCTCTTAAACAGGAAAATCTCGGGGTTGCTCTTATTGCAGAAGTTCCTGTAGTTATAGTTAACGTTATGAGAGGAGGACCAAGTACAGGCCTCCCAACAAGAGGAGCCCAGGGAGATGTAATGCAAGCAAGATGGGGAACACATGGAGACCATCCTGTTATTGCATTGGCACCTGCTTTTCCAAAAGAGGTCTTTCTCACAACAATTGATGCTTTTAACCTTGCTGAAAAATTCATGACACCAGTTATCTTACTCTTAGATGAATTAGTAGGCCATTCTCACGAACCGGTAGAGCTTCCAGGTCCCAATGAGTACGAAATTGTAAACAGAAAATATCCAGAAAAGCTTGAAACTCTTGAAATTTATAAGAGAGAGATGGGGGGGCCTCCTCTAAGGCCCGATTTCTTTATGGGATATCCGATTCACATTGAATCTCTTGAGCATAACGATTATGGCTATCCAACCACAAATCCGGAAATAGTTGAAGTTCAGCAGAGAAGAAGGCTTGAGAAGATAGAAAAGCACAAGAATGAAATTATCAGATACAAAACTCATTATATGGATGATGCAGAGTTGGTAATATTTGCTTTTGGCTCAATGGCAAGATCAGCACTTGAAGCTATTGAAATTCTAAGAAGAGAGGGCGGTCCGAAGATAGGTCTTTTTCAACCAATTACAATATGGCCATTCCCGGAAGAGCAGCTGAAAAAAGAAGTTGGGGACAGAGATGTTTTGGTCGTTGAATTAAACTGGGGACAATTGGTATATGAAGTTGAAAGAGTATTAAAGACCAATAAAATTCACAGCCTCTTGAAAATGACCGGTATGCCCATAAGGCCGGATGAAATCATAGAAAAGATAAAGGAGATTAAAAATGCTTGATTATGAGAAATATTTAAGATACAGAACATTTCCCGTGCCATGGTGTCCGGGATGCGGGATTGGCACGATATTTAAAGCTGTTGTCACAGCATTTGCAAAACTCAAATGGAACCCCAATGATATTGCTGTAGTATCAGGGATAGGCTGCTCGGGAAGACTTTCAACATATTTCAACACAAACACACTTCATACGACCCATGGAAGAGCGTTAACCTTTGCCACTGGCATTAAACTCTCAAATCCAGACAAACATGTTGTCGTATTTTCAGGAGATGGCGATGCTCTTGCTATTGGAGGAAATCATTTTATCCACGCCTGCCGAAGAAATCTTAATATAAAATTAATTGTCATTAATAATAATATTTACGGAATGACAGGGGGGCAAGTGTCTCCCACAACACCCACAGGTTTTGTAACAACAACCACTCCCTATGGAAACACTGAACCTCATTTTGATACTGTGGAATTGGCAAAAGCTGCCGGAGCAACTTATGTGGCACGGGAAACGGTTAACAGACCAAGACAAATGCTCAAAGTAATTGAAAAATCTTTTAATCACGCAGGTTTTTCAGTAGTAGAAATAGTTTCAAACTGCCACATAAATCTCGGGAGAAGAAATAAGTTAAAACATCCATTACCAATGCTTAAGTGGATTGAAGAAAATACAATACCTCTCTCAAAAGCAAAGGATATGAGTGAAGAAGAGCTTGAGTATAAGTATGTCGTAGGAGAATTTGTGCATAGACACAGACCTGATTATCTCTCACTTTACGAGGATCTTGTCGTAAAAAAGGCAGGAGGTGACAAAAAATGAAGGAAAGATATGAAGTAAGATTAGCCGCTGTTGGTGGGCAGGGACTTATAACAGCTGGAGCACTCTTAGCAAGAACAGCAATTAATAAAAAAAATCTTTATGCAACACAGAGTCCTACATATACATCCCAGGTAAGAGGTGGACCAACAAAAGTTGATGTTATAATAGATTCAAAACCAATCGTTTTTCCTCAAGCAGTAAGTATTGACCTTTATTTTGCAACTGCTCAAAAACCTTTTGATCTCTACTACAGGAATATAAAGGATGATGCCATCATAGTAATAGACTCGGATTTAGTTACAAAACTTCCAGAAAATGACACCCATAAAATATACAAAATTCCTCTAACCGAAGCAACAGCAAAAGAGATAGGGAATATGGTTGTGGTCTCAGTAGTATCTCTTGCAGTAGTTTCAAAACTTTCAGGACTTTTCACAAAAGATGAATTAAGAGAAGTTGTTTTAGCTTCTGTCCCCAAAGGAACAGAAGATATGAACCTTAAAGCTCTTGATTTGGGATTTAATTTAGTTTAGGAGAAAAAATGAAGTTAGACGAGATTAAAATTTCAAAAGCAATAGTTGAGCTTTATTTTAAGGATTTAATGGAAAGCCTTGAAAGTGATGTAATCATAGTGGGAGGAGGCCCTTCTGGTTTAACAGCAGCATATTATCTTGCAAAAGGTGGCAAAAAGGTAGTTCTTTTGGAGAGAGCCCTGAAAATCGGAGGGGGAATGCCCGGGGGCGGTATAATGTTCAACAAAATAGTTGTTCAGGAATCTTCTAAATTTATTCTCGATGAATTTGAAATAGATTACATTGAATATGAAAAAGGATACTATGTAGCATCCTCAGTGGAAGCTACGGCTCAACTTACCGCAAAAGCCATAAAATCCGGAGCAAAAATATTTAATTTAATAATGGTGGAAGATGTAATGATAAGAGGAGAGGAGATAACCGGTGCGGTTATTAATTGGACTGCTGTTGAAATGGCACACCTTCACATAGATCCCATAACAATGAGATCAAAATATCTCATAGATGCCACAGGACATGATACTGAAATAGTAAAAATAGTAGAAAGGAAAACGGAAGGTAAATTATTAACCCACACAGGAAGAATAATGGGAGAAAAATCAATGTGGGCAGAGGTTGCAGAAAATATAATAGAAGAAAATACAAAAGAGGTTTATCCGAATTTGTTTGTGTGCGGGATGGCTGCCAATGCAACATTTGGTTCTCCCAGAATGGGACCTGTCTTCGGAGGTATGCTTCTCTCCGGGAAAAAAGTCGCCGAATTAATAATAGAGAAAGATAGATAGTTTACATTTATTAAAAATACTGCTATTTTAGTAATGATGAAAGTGAGATTTTTTTTAGTTTTTTCAATAATTCTGTTTCTGTTTTTTCCGAAAAGTACTTATTCCACAGAATTAGCACTCCACGGAGGAATGGAAAACGGTGGTCAGCAGTTTTATGGTTTTTATGGGAACTGGGGTTTTCTACCTTTCATAAGCTCAGAAGGAGAGTACAATTATAATTTTGATACAAAAAACAAAATGTTTTCCGTAGGGTTGGCAGCCAAAATTAAATTTTCCTTTTTCGCTCCATTTGCAAGAGCCGGTATAGGGCTGAGAGCTGAAGAATTCACTTACTCAGGAATTCATCTCTTTTATTATATCGGAGGCGGGTTAAAATTTTATCTTGCACCTATTATGGGATTAAAGGGAGGTTTAACACTTTTTAATGAAAAGGATCTCTCCTACTATCGCATATACGGAGGTCTTTTTTTAGAATTTTAGTATTATCTTAAATAGCCCGGAGGTATTCCTTCCCTTCTTGCTTTTTCTTTAAAATCTTCCAAATCCTTTTTTAGTTTTTTTACCTTTTCATTTAATTTTGCCACTTCTTTTTCCTTTTTGCTTATCTCATGGGGAAGGGCAAATTTTTCATTCGGATTATTCGTTATTTTAAATCTGAAAATAAGATCATCAAGCTCTTTTTTCTTTTTCCTGAACAATTCCTCAGCTGCTTTAATATCAGCCACCAATTTCTTATACTTTTTACCCCACTCCTCGTACTTTTGCTTCTCAGGGATTTCGGGGTACTCAGATGAATTTGATATAGTACTTGCTGTTCCAATTATAAAACCATACCCTTTTTCCTTTTTAATTTTACCAACAGTTTCATTCGTAATAATTGGGATGCTTTTTTTTATCTTTTTTCTTCTTTCTCTCTCTTTTTTAGCAATATCAACAAGGCTTTGAGAAAATCCAAAAGATATAATTAATAATCCTATAATAAAAAAAACAAAAAAATTATTCTTCACTTTTTACTTTAAAAGAGCCCAGTAATTCCCTTTATAGAGAGGGTTTTTCAAGTGCAGTATCTTAGCAATTGCATTTCTTTTATTCGAAGTTACTATTATACCTTTTCCAAGATAAATTCTATTACCAACACTTGGTTCAACCTGATAAAAAATTATAAAAGTCCCTCTTTTAAGCCCAACCGCTGAACCTGAACGAAGGAAAACTTTCATCCCTTCTGTACCTTCATTCACATCATTTTCTATATAAACAATCTTTCCCTTTGCTTTAAAGATTTTATCAGAAAGAGTTCCTATCTTTTTAGGTTCCTTACCTCTGTACGGAGCGTATTCTTTAAAAGGTATAAGGTATGAGCCTATCGTCAAATCAGCACAAAGCTCAACAATCTTTACTTTTTTATTGTTTCTTTCATCCCCAACCACCATAACCTTACCAACCTTTCTTATTATTCCTTTCACCTTTGAACCTTCTCTTGTAAAAACAGGTTTAACAACTTCAAACACATCTCCATCTTCTATCTTCTTTTTTTTAAACTCAGCAATCAGAACTTCATTTATACTAAAATTATTCCTTATTAACTCATTCTCCTCTGAGCCTATAATTTTACCAACATACTTAACATCATCAAGGTAAATACCGCAGTAATCATCGTGAGGAACTATTAATGGAAGATCCTGAATATAGGTCTTTTTTATCTCCGTGACTTGCTGTTGAGCAAAAGAGAAAACAACTCCCAAAATAATTAAAACAATAAAAATATTTTTTTTCATTATCTCTTCCTCCTAATTTTTTTCAAATAAACTTTAGAAAATTTTGCCGCTTCTGTAAAAGGGAATGATTTTACGACTTTATTAAAATAAAATCTTGCTGTTTTATACTTTTTTTGTGAATAATAGATAGTCCCTATTTTATAAAGAGCATCTGGAACTTTATTTGAAGACGGATAATTTTTATACACCTTTCTAAAGTATTGAAGAGCCATTTGAGGATTTTTCTGTCTTAAATATGATTCCCCTATCCAATACAGAGAATTATCAGCTAATGCATCATCAGGGTATTTTTTTAGAAAAAGAGAAAAAATTTCGATTGCCTCATTATACTTTTTTTTATTAAAAAAAGTTAAACCTTTAGAATACAATGAGAAAGGATCTTTAGGAGTAGTTTTACTTTTCTCTTTTTTTAAATTCTCAAGTTTTACAGCAAGCTCATCATTCTTCTTTTCCAGTGATACAATCTTCTTTTCCTGATCCTCTACTTTGTTTTTTAATTCATAAACCTGTTCCTGAAGAGAGTTAACATTTCTTTCCAAAACTTCCACTCTTTGATCAACACAATTGATTAAAAGACTGCTCACTAAAATCAATAGAATAAAACGCCACTTCATTTTCTTATATTATTTAAAAAAGAAAGTATTATCAACATTATTTTAATTTAGGGCTTATTTTAGAGTCTCTAATAAAAGTAGGGGTCTTTTGTGGAGGTCTTATTTGAGTTGGGGTATTTCTCCAATTTACAGTTGAATCAGTTTCTGAAAAGGTCTGCTCACCTGTTGTAGGATCTAAAATAGGGATTTCTGCTTCATCAGGAGTTCTATTATATGTTTCCCTCACATGAATCCTTTCATCATGAAATCCTGTGGCAATAACAGTTACTCTTACTCTTCCCTCATAAT